>ERZ1027087.42-NODE-42-length-71296-cov-6.898949_pt1 | contig 71296 bp, 60 predicted proteins | sample MGYA00519413_ERZ1027087 | MGnify/ENA primary metagenome ERZ1027087 (study PRJEB26926, sample SAMN06164438) | human gut metagenome | biome: ENVO:00009003; feature: ENVO:2100002; material: ENVO:00002003 | host: Homo sapiens | place: USA | collected 2012 ...
AGATATAAGTATTTATCTAAAAACATATATTTTTCTGTCACATGATATATCCAGCCATTATATACTCTATCTTTCAACGCGCATTCACTTGAGAGCAAAATTGCTCCAAATGCCGATGTGTGGAAGAAGAAATCTAATTGAAATATGGATGGTTCGGAATTGTATTGGCCGCATACAAACGTACAAATACGTTCACTATTAAAGTACGTTATAATTTTGAAGTTTGACTTTCCGATAAGCCTAACCAAATCTTTTTTTATTTTAGAAAATGAATTGCGGTCAATCAGGATGTCGATATCTCGACTTTGGTTTTTAATAGGTAATCCATCGTAATTTCTAAGTACCGCATACTCTACATTTTCGTTTAGAAACGAAAATATAGTTGCTATAATGGTTGGTAATTGTGTATCTCCCATAAGATTGCTCATGCCCTTTATTTTATATTATGTTTTAATTTATCGAATAAATACGAAGGCTTATACCATAGTGACGCCATGATTAGCCATATCCCTTTTAGTAAATTCTTTTTTTTCAGATAGAACACGCCGTTGCGTAACGAGTCTGCGGCTTTTGCATCACGCTGAAGGCCTCTCATTTCTTTTTTTGAAAGTCCAAAGTAAAACTGTTCAAAAGTCAGTTCTTTTTGTCCGGTTCGGCGACGAAGAAGGTTAATTTTTGTGTAACGCATCTTGATAATCATGTTGAAATGATTGGCTGATAGACTATCGGCTTTACGATAATAATATAGCACTTCGGGAATTGTCACTATATAGCGATTCTCTTTGTAAAGGTCGCTCAAGCGTGTCCACAAGTCCAAGTCTTCACAATAATCTCTGTATCGAGGTTTTCCTATCGGAAATCCCTCGCATTGAAATCCTCCTACCTGAATAGCCAATTCTCTTTCAAACATGGTCTGTATTGGCAAGAAGATGAGTTTATTTCTTTCAGCGTGTTTCCTGAATGATTGTTTGTTGACATCACCCATAAATAAACCACCTCCAATGAGGTCGCTTTTTGTATCAATAAATGATAACCAAGAACTGACAGCCATTAGTTCTTGGTCATTCTTCAGTAAATTATATTCTTTTTCCAATAACTGAGGCAACGGCAAATCATCGGAATCTATGAATATCAGATATTTAGTTATTGCATGATGTAACACATAATTGCGTGTATAAGCAATCCCATGATTTTCTTCAAACAAGATTAATTCATGCTGCCGTAGATTATTAGCAAAAAAATGCTTAACTTTATCCAGGCTGCCATCTGTGCTGCAATCATCGATAATCAGCAAGTGAAAGTTCTGTATAGTCTGTTGCATTACGTAACTAAGAGTTTCCTCAATATATCGCTCTGCATTATACATACAGATAGCAAGTGTCAAATCATTCTGTTTCATCATATTCCTCAATTCTTAAATTGCAACATTCATATTTTATTTGGAAATAGCGGATTACAGTAAAAATAATCATTATTCCCCAACTGTAATATACATTAACCAATGTACATGACATCAGTATAACAAAGAATAATGTCTCCAAACTGAAAAAGCCATAATCATTAATATTTTCAATCTTACTTTTTCTTAAATCGATTAACCCAAATTTATTTTTAGCAGAATCAATGCCATTACCAATCCAAAATTCTTTTTTTGAAATATATGATTCAATGGTATTTATTATAGGATATATACGATATGCAGTACTACCATCAGTTTTTCCAATATATTTTTTTATCGCCTTCCGACAATATATTGGGTGTATCTATCATTTTATTTTCAATATGTTATGTATTAATTTATCAAATAAGTATGCAGGATTACTTTTTGCAACTATATATCATTTTTTCATCTCTATGAGAAGCAACTGTTTTTTATTTTACTATTTTATGAAATAATTGGTAAGATACTACATAAAAGGATATTGATAGTTTTGCGATCAAACGACCTAACATTGAATCACCGCTATAATGATCTATAAAATATGTTCGAGACTTTTTCCACTGCTTAAAACGCGCAACGGGATTTCCTTTTTCGCTTTTTATATGGCGGTGTATTGCTTGCGAAGAAGCAAGATAATATATCCGTTTTCCTGCTTGTTCTACTTGTCGCGAAAGAATGGGCTCTTCACAATATAGAAATACATTTTCATCAAAGAAACCAACTTGTTTGATGAAATCGATGCGTACCATCAAACAACATCCGCTTATCTTGTCGCAATAATGGCTATTGCTCCATTCTCCAAAACAGTGAGAAGGATCTTTCCTTTTGTTAATGAAGCAATCTTTTGTCCATTCCCAATTTGTTCGCCAGTTTCCATCTCTTTTTATCGGATTTTGATGAACGCCATCTACTCCTATAATATCACTTCCAATTGCTACGATATCATCATCTTCATTAATTGCTGTTACAAGAGCGGCTACATAGTCAGTTTGCGGAAACTCCATGTCCGGATTGGCAATCAAGGCGTATACATAACCTTTTTCGGCTGCATAACGCAAACCTATATTATTCCCGGCATTGTAGCCCCGGTTCTCCTTGGCGGGAATGAATGTGGAACCCTGTTCTTGGCATAATAATTCTACTTTATTGCAGTCATTAGCCTGTGAACAGTTATCTATAATGATGATTTCCAGTTCTACCCCCTGCTGCCGTTTGAGGAATGAAATGCATTTGCGGCAATCGGAAGAAGTGTTGTAATTAAGTATGATTACTGCGACTTTGTTCATGAGAAATATGGGTTGCTAAAGCATAATGAAATGCTTGAAAAATATAAAGTTAGTTAGTGTAAGTAAGCCGATAAGGATGACTGTGCTCCCCCCTATATATCTGTATTTATATGGGTAAAAGTATATTATAAGTGGTGAGAGCAGTATTTGTACCGTAGAAAGTAGTTCTGCCAGGCGCATGGAAACTCCGGGAATAGAAAGGCTGTATATGTAAATACTAAAGAAAGATACTTTTAACAGTAGTATGGCAAAAGGTGAAAAATATTTTACTTTATCGACTTTCCATAATATAGCCATGCTGATAAGTGTTTGCATTATAATGTAAGGAGAAAACATGAATATCCGAGTGTCGTTTACCACATATTCTCTCAACAAATACTGTGATATCCTTTCGTTGATGAAACCGGATGGTATAAGGCGCAAAAGTTGATTAAAGTAAAAGGCAAAATCAAAATGTGTGATATTGATTACAACAGCTAGCAAATAACCCGAAAACCAAAATTTTCGATTGATACTTTGAGCATTCATAAAGAAAATAGGTACAAAAATGAGTGCTGAGTTATGAAAGAGGAAAGCGATAAAAGTCAGCAATACTGCAGTCCAAAAACGTCGCTGTTGGACAAGAGGAATAATAACCAGTAAAAGGCCTCCTGCCACACTTGCGCGGATTTGAATCAGGTCTTGCAATATGTAAAAAGAGGAAACCCAGATACATAAGGAAAACATTACGTAAGCGGAATACTTCTTGATGGCATAATATTTTATGCCTATACCTAATACTGCATAAATGAAAAACAGCAGAAGTTCTCCATTGTGTGCAAGAAAGAAATGGACGATGGAGCGTATTGTGTAAAAGGACTGTTCTACATGCGAGCTTTGCTCATTTACTCTGAATATCTTGACATAAGTATGATAATCAGGCAAGAGGCTTCCGTCCCTGAATGTGGCAAATAACACTAAAAATAGAAACAAAGCCCAATGAAAGCATTTGGCCATAAAAGGATCGGCTTCTTTATCCAAACTTTGATAAGCAATGAAAGCCAATAATAAGATAGATATGTATAGTGATATTGTCATCATTTGGTTGTTTTGATAATATTCCGCAGCAAGCTCTTTAGCAGCTTTAAGAAAGCCACACGGCATGAAATGGCGGTTATATAGAAGGGGCGTAAATGAGTGTACTGTATGCCAACGGATTTGTCATTTTTTTTAAAAAAGGATTCTGATATTTTCCATCTGGCCCTATGATGTCACTTCCACAAGTCACAAATTCCTCATCTTTTTGCATAGCATTATCGTTCATGGTCATGCTGGTCAGTTGTATCTGTTTGTTTTATTAGGGGCAGAGCCTGTTTTTAATTCCTTTTTTATAATGGACATTATCTCAATATACACTTGGTTTTTAATTCCATATTTCAAGACGAAATGACTGTAAACGATAGTCAGAGCAAATCCGACTATAAACGCAGACCAAAATGTCAAGTTTTGAATTGACATAAAATGCATAACTACTGTTAGTGGTGCAAAGTAGAGTATATGGGCATATATTTGTTTTGGAAAAACAAAATATGAATATTTTTTCTTGGCAAAATACAAGGCGGAACCCAATACCACTAATTCGCAAACGAGCCATACAATGGAAGAACCTATGCTTTGCAATTTGGATACAAACAACACGTTTAATATCAAACTACAAACTGCACCTATCACGGAATTGATGAACACTTCTCTGTCATTTTGCCCTGGCATTAGAAATTGAACAATCAATATCTGCTCCATACCTACAATTAACATTGCAGGCGTTACTATTTGCATGGGTAATACAGCTCCTTCAAATTCGGCCCCGGCAACCAAATAGACAATATGTTCCGCATAGAATTCGGCAAATATTATACAGGGAAAGACGAATGCAAAAAGTAACTCCATTGATTTTTGTAGCATTGCGTTTGCACTTTTTTTATCGTTTGAAGCCAGTAGAGAACTCATACGAGGCATCATCACCATAGTGAATGAAGAATAGAGTGCCAATATGATATTCTCAATTTTTGTTGCTGTGGTATAATATCCTACTTGAGTGTCTCCGCACATCATTCCAAGGTACACGACATTGAAAGTGGTATAGACAGAGGTCAACAATATTTGAGCTCCCAAATAGAATATAGGCTTAAGGAAATGCGTAAGCTTGAGTAACGGCTGGAAGAATAGTTTTACGTACTTCTTGGCGTATATCCAGTTTACAACGCCATTTGCCACAATCATTCCCACTGAAATGGTATAATAAACAACATAATCATCACTGCTACGTACAAGAAGGAAGACGGAAGCTACGTATGCTATACGTATCAACATAGTTCGAACGGTGATGTATTTGAAATTTTCCAATCCGCGAAAAAGCCACTCCACAACAAACAAATTGAAGAATAGCTGAATGCCGCCAATATAGAGTAACTTCTTATATGGAGCAAATTGTGGAACTATTTCAATCGATAGTACATATATAGCAAGGACGGATAATGTGAAAATGGCGTTCAGACTGAATAACTGAGAGAATGTTTCATTTAGTTTCCTTCTGTCTCCCTTGTTTTTTGCTATCTCACGCACTCCCAAGGCTGAGATACCAAGCATACTAAACAAAGTAAAGTATTGTACTATGCTTTGTGCAAAATTACAAATTCCAATATTAGTTACCCCAAGTACACGCGCCACATAGGGATAGGTGATAAATTGGAAGATATATAAGGAGGTAGTTAGAAAACTGCTATATAGTATATTTTTTTTTAATCCCATAGTCTCAATAATATGTCAATCAAGGTTAGTAATATGGTGGTTGAGATATTTGTTAATATACGACCGTACTGTGGGATTATTGATAATTCTGCTACCGTCAGTTACGATATTATGTCTCATTCTCTTTTTCACATTACTATATTTCTATTTATCAGACTTAATCATTGCTGTGTGGGCAAGAATTATTAAATTTTTAGGTACTTTATCTACCAATTTCCAAATCAGCAGAGATAAGGATATACCTACAAATGTATATACTATCCACATCCAGCTATTTGTAGCTTTCAATACAGGGAATTGAGCCAAGTTGTCAAGTGGCAGATGGCTATACTCAATATATACGTAACTTACCAGCTTGAACGACAAAAAGTGAAATGTGAGAATATAAAGTGTCTTGTCTCCAATATAGGCCAATAGTGATGCAATTCTTGCATACGATAGCCATCGCGACAGTTGTATAGTGGCTATCGTTCCGCATATTGCTATGACATAATAGAGTAGAACAACATTATTTTTGCAGTCCATACTTAAATTAGTGAACTGTGCGGCTATAATAGGGATAATAAACAATGCTAATTCGATTATATGCGGATAATTACATTTTAAATCTATTTTGCGGTAGATATATCCACTCATATAGAATGCCGTTGCCAAAAGCGTCTGTTCTCCGAATTGAGCTGGTAGCTTAATGGGTAGATGATTCCATAAAGTAGCCATTGTGAGGAGTAGAATTACCCCCAAAAAAATGTTGATATATGATAAATTATTTATCTTTTGCATAAAGTGAAAGAATATTATCGTAGCGATAGAAGCCCAACAAAGTGAAATCAAAAACCAGAATCCACCCAATAACTGTTCACTGCCTGTCATTGTGAGTATGCGTACAAACTTAATGGCGATTTCTTTCAAAGAATAACTTGCATCGTAAATATGTAAGTATGCAAATACATTATGTAATAATAGAAATATCATTGACCATTTGATAAAGGGATAATAAGAACCTTTTATCTTCTTCCATAATCCTGTTTTTAAATTAGTCAGATATTTATCGTTCAATAGATAACCACTTATAAAGAAAAAGCAAGGCATATGGAACATATAGATAAAGCGATGCAAATAGTCGGGGCATCCACTATGTCCTATTACCATCAAAATAATACAAATAGCCTTTGCAATGTCTAATGCACAGTTCCTGTTTGGCCCCATTGTATTCTAATTTATTCGTAGAAATCTGTTGTGACCACATTTATCATTCATAAAGCCCCATCCCATATTCAAACGGGCTCTCAAAATCCCTCAGTAACGGATGCTTCATATCTTTTTCGCTAAGTATCGCTTTATCAACCGGTATTTTCCAGTCTATCCCTATACCTTCATCCAAGATACTGATTCCACCGTCAGCTTGTGGAGCATAATAGTTGTCACATTTGTATTGAAATACGGCTACCTCACTCAGTACAGCAAAACCATGGGCAAAACCTTTGGGAATGAAGAATTGCAAATGATTATCCTCTGACAATTCTACAGCCACATGCTCACCGTATGTGGGCGATCCTTTGCGAATGTCAACCGCCACATCAAATACGCTGCCTTTTACGCAACGCACCAGTTTACTTTGCGCAAAAGGCGGCTTCTGAAAATGAAGCCCTCGAAGTACTCCGTATGATGACATACTCTCATTGTCCTGCACGAAATTCACCTTGCGCACTTTCTCTTCGAATTCCCGTTGGGAGAAAGACTCGAAGAAGTAACCGCGTGCGTCTTTGAGAAGGCATGGCTCAATGATGGCCAAACCCTCTACGTTTGTCTTTTGTATAAACACTGTTTTTAAAAGATGAAAGGTTTAATTTTAAAGATATAATGGGGTATAGAAACCTTCGGATTGAAAATGATTGATACTACATCTTAATGGGCAATTTACACTTTCTTTTAGGAAACAATCCCGCAGCAGCCAACCGCCGATATTGTGGCGATGTAGGTAAAATCATACAATTGGAAGCTTGCACCCAATGGTATGGCACCTCCGCCTTTATCTTATTTATGAGTGGAGCCTGCTGCTGTAACCATTGTTTCAACCAAGCCAATTTTTCTAATATTTTTGTAACTTCACAAGTCATTGCCGGATGTACTTCTATAAAATAGACCTTTCCATTATATGATACTGCATAATCCCAGCGAGCATCTTCCGGATATAGCTGTTTGACAGTCTTATCAATATCAAGACTTCCGTCTATCAGTTGAGAATTCTCAATCTCTATCTTGGTACTGTAATTACCCAAAGCAGCCAATCCTTTTTGATACTTTCCTGTGACATCTGGAGTGGCGTTTATGGCCTCTTCAAATAGAGATATTCCTTTTGCCGAATTCTTCTTTGTTGCCGTATATGCTCCTTTTTTATTCATCTGCACTCATATATTTAGCTACGATTTCAGATACCCTGCCGGCAAATTGCGATATTCCTCCCCATTCGGAAATATCGGGGTTATCATCTCCTGCATCCAAAGAGGTTATATCTAATGAGTGCACCTTGCCTGATTTACGTGCAAAATAATAAGTATGGACAGACTTGTTGAAGATGCTGTTCAGTTTATCCTTTATGGATCTTGCACTGCTCAAATCAAACATTTCAAGCAAAGCTTCATTTTTTTCCTCTTTCACATGGCTGTTCAGTAAATTAAAAGCCCATGCAAATTCTAGAAAAACAGGAGAATGAGTGGAGATAACCACTTTGTATCCCATTTGTATCAACTCCAGCACTTGCAGGATAATAGTCTTTATTGCTTGCGGATGAAGTCCCATTTCCGGTTCTTCCAGCACCACATATTCATATTTCTCTTTGGGAGCTACGGCTGAATAATGACCATACAGGCAATAGAAAGCCATCAATAGCGGCATAAACTCCTTTTGTCCGGCACTCCAGGTCATGAATGGCACACTCATTCCATCAATTTCCATCCGCATTTTTTTCTGTCCCGAACTCTCGTCTGCCACAATACGTCCGCCATGAAAGATGCTCTCGTCAAAAGAGGTGTCCATTTCCTCATGCGCAGGAAAAACAACTCCGTCAGCATTTAGCCCACTCTGAAAAAACAAGCGTAGAGTTTCACTGAAAGTTCTCAGCACGTAGGGAGTAGAGGCATCAAATTCCATAAAATTCTTAGGACGCCCGTCCGAAATACTCAGGATACGTTGTGCCGGAATATAGAAAAGAGATTCCTTGTCCATTCCATCCTTTTCCAACAGAGAACTCTTTTTGCAGATTTCTGTATCCATGTTGGCAATGCACGTTTCATCAGTCCACACCCCGGACATGCCTTCACCGAAATAAAGTGTCAGGATGTTCTCCGGACTTTTATTGACCACGTAGTTGTATTTCTCCAATGTATTGAGAATATGGGTCTTGTCCAACAGCAGCTTCATCACTTGCAGGAACAAGCTTTTTCCGCTTGCCTGTTCACCCACTAATATAGTGAGGTCGCCGAGCGTAACATCCGCCTCTTTTATCGGACCCAAATTTTTTACTTTCAACTTCTGCATTGTCATTTGTGAGATTTTTATGAACTGCTAATTACTGCAAATATAGTGCTATTTCAGTAATTAATGTCATTCCTGTCCATATTTTCACCCTTCCCCTCTATCTTCCACTCCCCCAATGTCTTCCGTTCACTGTCGAAGTTAATTCCTACTTTTACTATCGGCAGTCCGCACAGGGCGAAGCGTTCAGGATAATTCTTCAGATCGATTTGCTGCATGGCGTCGTCGGCGCTCTTGTTCAGTTTCAGCTCCACTACATAAAGAATGGCGTGCGTGCGCATCACCATGTCTACACGACCACGAGGCGTGCGTACCTCCACATCGACGTACATACCCAGAAGGCTGAATATGACATAGAGCAAGGATTGATAATGACCCTCATAATCGGTATTGTCGCACTTGGGAACGGTGGAAAGGAAAGTCTGCAACAGGCGCAGGGCATCGTCCAACCTTTCTTCGACAATAGCTTCGTACAGCAAAGCCACGGTGGTGAGACCGTCGTTGGTATATCGGTGCAGATAATTGGCAAGCAGGCTCTGCATCAGTCCGATGCGCACTTCCTTATTGGGAATGTCGAGTGTATAAAGCATTGTCAACGAAGAGTAGTCCTTTATGGTGACATAGCCACTCTGGTAGAGCAACGGGGTAATATCCGTCATCCGTTCCGTTGGAGCATCGAAAGCTGTGGCAAATACTTTCCGTCCTCCTATCTGTTGGGGAGCAACGCCATACTTGTTCAGCATTTCTATCAGATAGGTAGGCGTGCCGCTGCCGAACCAATAAGAGTTCATCTTGCCATCGGCAAAAGCATTCAGCAGGCTGAACGGATTGTATAGGTCGGGCGACGGCCAGGTGAAATGATAGCCGTCATAGTTCCCTTTCAGCTGACCAATGATTTCATCGCGGGTAACCTTCAGCTTGTCAGCCAAAAGATTAAGATCATCGGACATTTGGGTCAGCATTTCCTCTTCGCTAATGCCACAAATAGCGGCATACGGTTCATCCATGCTGATATTCTTGATGTTGTTCAATTCGCTGAAGATGCTCAGTTGAGAGAATTTCGTGATACCTGTCAGGAACACGAAACGCAAATAAGGGTCGCACGCCTTGAGCGGGCTGTAGAAATTCCGCATTACGTTCCGAAGCGTGGGCAGGTTCTTCTCTTCATGCATCACATCGAGAAGCGGGGCGTCATATTCGTCTATCAAAACAACAACCTGCCGGCCGGTCTGAGCATAAGCACGTCCTATAAGACCTTGCAAGCGCTGATTGGCATTTATTTCACCTTCTTCTCTGCCATATATTTTTTCATACTTCAATAACTTGAGATTCAATTCCTGTTCCAGTTGCTCCCTGTTCACGTGCTTCGCCGTGCTCATGTCGAAATGAAGCACCGGATACCGGGTCCATTCCGTCTCCAGTCCCTCTATGGCAAGACCTTCGAACAGTTCTTTCCGGCCTTCGAAATAAGAATGAAGCGTGCTGGTGAGCAAGCTTTTTCCGAAGCGGCGCGGACGGCTCAGAAACACATACTTAGAGTTGGAATTCGTCATTCTATAAACGTATCCTGTCTTGTCAATATACAAATAGTTCTTTTCCCGGATTTCTGAGAAAGTCTGTATCCCTACCGGATAAAATCGTCGCTGCATCATATCTGTTTCCTCCTTCACGTATGGTTTATTGGCAAAGTAACAAAATCCGTCCGTTTTCTCCAAACAAAGCTTTCTTTTATTTTCCTCCTCTCCCTTGCCTCATCAGCATATTATTAATCTGTTGTCTCACATTGTCCACCTTTGCCCCCGATGTCAGTCGGGAAGCGAAAGGAAGAAGAACCTCGATGAAGGTGCCTTTCACCACCGTGTCCTTGTTCACGCGGGGTTCGCCGAGCATGATGCTCACTACACCCGCCAGATCGTGGGCGGTGGCGCATTCACCCAGAAGTCGGGTGTACTCATGCACTTTTTTCACGTCGGGCACGTAGGTGAAAAGAAGGCACTCAGCATCGTTCAGACTTTCAATGCCCTCGGTTTCTTCGGGACGGATGGCGACCTCGGCAAACTGATCGCCGTAAAAATTCTGAACGGCGGTAGCGCCTGCCGGGGCTATCATGTTCGTACCGCCGAATATCTTTATCTCTATTTCCGGTTTGTCGTTCATATTTATATTTTCTCTCTCCATTCTCTTTAATAATTTTCAATGAATAATCAATGGGCGATTAATGAGTGTAAACGCTTAGTAAATGCCTTTTAACGAAGTAAAAAGGATGGTTTATAAGCCGTATATTTGTAGGCATAAATCTGAAAATTATAGAATATATTTTTAATTAAATTAGAATCAACATCATGAAAGAATATATCATGTCTTTTTTCAACGCTCCCGTCACTAATAAAGTACCTGCGGGAGTGTGCAGCGTAGCAGGGCTTCATGCCTACATCTCCTCCGATTCCTGTCTGAAGGAACTGACAAAAAGAGTAAGGGCCGATATCGAAAATGATAAGGCATTCCGTGGAAAAAAACAGACGTTATTGCCTTACGTCACGCCTGCCGGAATCTTTTCGTATTGTCGGGAGCAGTGTATCATGGTACCCTCCGGACTATTCGTGATAGATATCGACCATCTTGCTTCTACCGAAGAAGCTGCAATGTGGCGTGACCGCCTCTTTGCCGACGAAGTGCTGCAACCCGACCTCGCCTTCGTAAGCCCTGGTGCTAAAGGAGTGAAACTCTTTGTACCCTACCGGCTGAATCTCACAGATACGCTTGAACAGTCGTTTGACAATGCAGTGCACACCGCCTGGGACTATCTGGAATGGAAGCACGGGCTGAAAGCCGATACCGCCAACGCTGATATGTCGAGAGCCTGCTTCCTGGCATACGATGAAGAAGCGAAGTCCATAAATCATAAATAATCTCATGAACGATATTGACATTATAGAACAACTGACCATTGCCGTAGAACAGGCAGGAGTCAATCTTGCCCCCACTTATCAGGAATACATGCCATTGGCCTTTGCCGTGGCCAACAGTTGCGGTGAAGCGGGACGTAGCTTTTTCCACCGCCTTTGCCGCTTGTCCGACAAGTACCGGCAGGATGAAGCGGACAAGCTCTACAGCCATGCCTTGCAGCACGGGCGGGGAGGTAATTCCCTGGGAACGGTATTACATCTGGCGCAACTGGCAGGGGTGCGCCTCGACAAGAAACTTGCAAACTTGCAAAACTTGCAGTCCCCTCACACCCACACACCTGCGCGCGTGCACGAGGAGGTGGATAAATCGGTTCGCTTGCCTTGTTTCCCGGACTATCAGTGGCCTCATTTCCTGCAACAGGTGATAGACTGCGGCGATACGCCTGCCCAAAAGGACATCCTGTTGTTGGGAGCGGTAACTGTATTCGGAGCCACTCTCAACAAGTTGCTGCACTTCGTCTACGGACGCAAAAGCCAATATCCGTGCCTGCAAACTTTCATCATTGCTCCGCCCGCTTCCGGAAAAGGGGCGCTGACGTGGGTGCGTCGGTTGGCAGAGCCCATACACAACTCGCTGCTTGAAGCGTACCACGAAAAGCTCAAAGCCTATCGCTGTGAGAAAGCGCAATGGGACACGCTGGGCAAGGAGAAAGCCAAAAATGCCGAGCCCGAACCGCCTTGCATGAAGATGTTCCTCATCGCGGGTGACAACTCCGGTGCCGGTATGATGGAAAATCTGATGGATGCCGACGGAGCCGGACTGATCTGCGAGACCGAAGCAGACACCGTGAGCGAAGCCATCGGAGCCGAGTACGGACATTGGAGCGAAACACTCCGCAAGAGTTTCGACCACGACAGGCTGTCCTATAACCGCCGCACCAATCACGAATATCGTGAGTGCCCAAAGTCATATCTCAGTGTACTGCTCAGTGGCACACCGAATCAGGTAAAACCGCTTGTTCCCTCGGCAGAGAACGGCCTCTTCTCGCGTCAACTGTTCTACTGTATGCCTCCCATTAATGAGTGGAGGAATCAGTTCGATCAGTCAGGAACCGACTACGACTGTATATTCACCGCTTGGGGAGAACATTGGAAACAGTTGCTTGATGCCCTGGCGGCTGCTATAAGCGGCATAAACCTGAAACTCACTCAGGAGCAGCAAGATGAATTCAACGTCCATTTCTCCGGCGTATTCGGTAGGGCGGGCGTGGTGCATGGCAGTCACATGAAGAGCGCGGTGGCACGTATCGCCATCAACATCTGCCGCATCATCGGCATCGTGGCATTGATGCGCTCATTCGACGCTTTACTGGCATCGGGCACGACGGATGACCTGATAAAGACACTGATGTCGTGTCCGGGACTGTCGCCTTCACCCCGTATTCCGCAAGAGAACGTGAAAGATGGGGTGGTACCGCAGTTCGACCTCACTGTCAGCAGCGAGGACTTCCACGCTGTACTATCCCTCACGGGGCCTCTCTACCTGCATTCGTGCCATGTCCTTTCATTTCTCCCGGCTGGCGACACCTTGACGCAGCAGAAGGCTTCGCCGGAGGCATTCCTGGATTTACTGCCTCTCAGCTTTACTCGTACTCAAGCCCTCCGGGCGAGCGAACAGTGCGGAATATCCCCCGGCACGCTCGACTCGATGCTGAAACGCATGACGGACAAAGGCCAGCTGAAGAAAAGCGGCAGGGGAGAATACCGGTTCAGCTGAAGCAGGGGTGGGGAAGAAAAAATCAAATACACCTGATATAATGCGCGTGCGTGTGTGGGTGTGAGGGGCCTGCAAGAATTGCAAGTTTGCAAGTTTTGCACGACTCTGATTTTTTTTTTCCAACTGGGAAAAAATATTTTGCCAATAGGGAAGTATTGCACAATTCTCACAGTCTTCCCCATAATTAATAATTTATAATTGAAAAAACGCATGTCCTTCCATCCCATTTCCATGAAAAAGAGCGAATTGTCTCTTCTCTACTTTCCCGATTCAATGCCTGCGGTGGCAACTAACCGTTTGATGCGCTGGATTCACGGCTGTCCTCTCCTGATGGAGGAACTGGAAGCCGCCGGCTACCATCGCTCGCAGAAGTTGCTTACCTCCCGGCAAGTGTCACTAATTGTACGTCACCTGGGCGACCCGTAAAGAGGAAACTTGCAAAACCCACCGAAACCCATAAGCCGGTTTTCACCCTGTCATATCTTTGCCCACAGCTTCTTGAGTTAGTAAAGTAGTACGTACATACTACTTTACCACTCGTCATTATTAACTAATTTTTATTGAGATTATGGGAATTAAAGTCAAAGCTCGTCAGACCAAACTGACGGTGGGTCCCTCGAAAGGGGAGTATCGTTTCATTATGCAGGCGGAAATCTACAGTACGCTGAAGCAGGACAAGGTTATATCCGAAGCATCCATCCGGTCGGGAATTCCGAAAGGAAGCATTAACGCTGCCTGGGAAGCTATCGGTGACGTTATCAGGGCATGGACCACTGAGGGACATTCCGTAGCCTTGCCCGGACTGGGAACAATGCGCTTCGGACTGCAAGCCGAAGCTGTGTCGAAAGTGGAAGACGTGGGTGCAGGGCTTATTAGTACCCGCAAAGTTATCTTCACTCCCAGCACCGACATCAAGCAGGAGCTGAAGAATACCTCCGTCAGCATCACCTGCTACGACAAGGACGGAAAAATCATCAAGCAGGTAACTTCCTCCGATCCGGGTAATGTGGATGGAGAAGGCGGAGGCGGCGGACTGGATGAAAATCCGTTGGGATAAACTATTAACTATTAATTATTGATTATGAACGACTCTGTAAAAAAGAATAAAATCACCTGGGTGTCCTTGCTCAATGCCATCATCCAGGCAGCCATTGCGGCTCTCACGGCACTGGGAATAACCAGTTGTTCAACAGCTATCGAATGTCTGTTGCCATGATACAGGAAACATTCCCTATGATTGTGGGCGGGGAGGAAGTACTCAATGAGCGCGAACTCCTCGCCCGGGTAGAGAGCGGACTGATGATGAACTCCACCGATTCGGTACGCTACATCATTCTGCACTGTTCCGCCACCCGTTGTGACTGCGCCTATTCCGTGGAGCAACTCTTGCGCGACCATCGTGCCCGTGGGTTCCGTACTATCGGTTATCACTTTTATGTCCGTCGCGATGGCACTGTCAGCCGGCATCGCCGGTTGCTTGAAGTGGGTGCTCACTGCCGTCCCTTCAACCGGTGTTCCATCGGCGTGTGCTACGAAGGCGGACTGGACGCGGAAGGACATCCCGCTGATACGCTCACCCCGGAGCAGTTCGAGCAACTGGAACAACTTCTGTCGAGGTTACTGAAACTCTTCCCGAAAGCGCAACTCAGAGGCCATCGCGATATGCCGGGAAGCGTGCCGAAAGCATGTCCCTGTCTCGACTGCCAATCCGTGTTCCGAGCCATTCTTTGAAATGTTCCGAAGAATGCACATCGGTTCCTGTAAGGTCGTACATCCCTGCCTTCAGCAGGGATACGGCCTTTTTTTGTATATACGTGCCATATGCTCCCGTCAGAGACGGAAGGTTTAGCTGGAAAGCAACCCGTTCTTGCTTCAACATGCAGTAGTAGGACGCGCCCATATATAGATAGCGTTCGGGATGTGCCAGTAAAGGCCGGTAGCCTTTCGTCTGAATGCGTTTCAGGACAGGTAGCAGGTTCATGGGCGGAGTGAAGCCGGTGGTTTCCACCAGCAGATACCGGCAACCGCCTTCGTAAATCGGAAGCAGGTCGTCGGACTCAAGACGCTCCGTGAAGAGGTTGTCCATCATGTATTCAGCGGCGAGGTTCAGTTCCACCGTGCCGCAATAGGAATCTTCCGGCTTCCGGAATTTTTCTTTCAATTCTTGAAATCTTTCTTTCAGTCCGGCGTTGGTATTGGGTATATCCTCCATGATATGGGGAGTAAACCACACTTTGCGGACGCCTTGGCGTTTCATCTCCGCAAGAATCTGAAGCGATTCGTCCATTGTCTTCACGCCGTCGTCCACCCCGGGCAATATGTGGGAGTGGTAGTCGGTCATTTCGCAAAGGATGCCGCTTGCCGTGACGTGCTGGGATTTAGAAAATGGCCACATGAGTCTTATTTATCTTTACCGCCATAATAAGAAGCGTAGCCGTAATGGTATCCGTAGCGATAGCCGTAACGTCCTCCGGTGCTTTCAGTTCCGTTCAGTATCATGGAGAGGTTTTTAAATCGTTTTCCGGTATACATATTTTCCAGTTCGGAAAGCATGGACCGCTCCAGCAAGCCGGAGCGGACTACGAAGATGGTACGGTCTGCCATTTTTTCGATGATTTGCGTATCGGCCACAATGTCGACGGGTGGACAGTCGATGAAGACATAATCATATTCCAGTCTCAAAGTTGTTATCAGGTCAGCCAGCTTTCTGTCTTCCAGTAGCTCCGTTGGATTGGGAGGGACAGTGCCGATGGGGAGGAATTGCAGGTTTGCGTATTCCTTATAGGGAACTACGATATCCTTCCAGTTTTCGACCTGATTGTTCAGGTAGTCGCTGAGTCCCTTGCTAGGAGAACCTATATATGAGGAGGTGGTGCCGTGCCGCAAGTCACCATCGATGACCAGAATCCGCTTCTTCTTGATGGCGAAGCTCATGGCGATGTTTATGGCCAGGAAACTTTTTCCACTGCCGGGATTGAATGAGGTCAGTACGAAAACATGTTGGTTGCTGTCCTTGCTTGCCATGAAATCCATGTTGGAGCGCAGCACGCGGAATGCCTCGTTGATGATGTTGCGGTTGCCTTCATTCACCACTATGGTTTTCATGTCCTGCCGCTTCCGATGCTTGAATTCCCACCATTTCTTCTTTGTGCCGGAGTATTGGGGAATCTCGCCTATGAATGGGATGCTCAGATTTTCCAGGTCCTTCCGGCCGCGCACTTTGGTATTCATGTTCTCCTTCATGAAGATGCCTACCGCCGGAACCAGCAATCCCACGGCAAATGCCACCAACAGGATATTCATCTTGCGGGGAGCGGTAGGAAACACACTGCCGCGCGGAGCGGTAATCAGGCGGGTGTTGTAGGCGGTAAATGCTTGTGAGAGTTCGTTTTCCTCACGCTTTTGTAGCAGATAGAGATAAAGTTCTTCCTTTACCTTTTGCTGACGTTCCACTGACAGTAAATACTTTGCCTGGTTCGGGTTGGATGCCAGCCGGTTGGTGGTAGCCTCTTCCTGACGGCGGAGACTGCGTATCTGGGTATTCAGTGAAACAATCAGATTATCGACCGACTGGATGATGGTGCGTTGCATACTCTGTAGGGAACTGGCCATGTTCTTTACCAGCGGATTTTTTTCGCTACTGTTGGCTATCAATCGGTTGCGGTCCAGCACCAGATTGTTATATTCACTGATCTGCGTTTCTATATTGGCGCTGACGATGCCTGAATTGGCGGGCAGCGTTTGGTCCAACTGTTTTGTGTTCAGTTCTCTGCGGATATATTGGGCGGTGGAGAGCTGGTTGTTCAGCGTGGACAGTTCTTTATTATTCTCGGCGGACTGTGCCATGTAGAGACTGGATGCCGCCTGTACGTCGGGTAGCAAATGCTCGCTTTTGTAGCTGGATATATTTTCGTCTACATGGCCCAATTCGCTCTCTATCACGCCCAGACGGTCGCTAATGAACTGCGAGGTGCTGACGGCAATCTGGTTTTTGTCTCGAATCCAGTTCTCATTATAAACCTCGATCAGGGTATTCAGGATGTCTTCCGCTTTCCGGATGGAGACGTCATTGATGCTGAGGTTGATGATAGTGGCGTCTTCGTTACCCAATTCAGCGACCAGTGCATTTGCATAAGTATCGGCGGCGGCACGCACGCTTCCCCGGACATACCGGACAGAGGTGCCTATAAAAGCGTCGGTAAACTCTGGGGTAGGGGATACGATCATGGTTCCGGCAGAGGTCTGTATGGAGTCGCCCATTTGGGCGGAGAGTGTTTCCCCTGTGTCTTCTCCCGGTATTTCGAGTTCGGAAATGGCAAACGCTTCTCTTGAAAGGAACTTGATGTTGAAACTTAATGGCACTTCTACCTGGTCGCAGAAGGTTATGGTGACAGGGGATACTTTGTACAAATCTACGCTTTTTAATCCCTTGCGGACGGTGAAGGTTTCATTCAATCCCAACCGGTTGACTACCTCCGTCATCAGTGTGGGCGACTTTAATGTCAGCAACTCGTTGTTGATGTTGGTATTGGACTTGAAGATACCCAAATCGGAAAAGTCGCTCATAGTGCCGGTAGAAGAGCTGCTTTTCGAGTTGTCCTTGACGAGAATGGCAGCGGTACGGGTGTAAATAGGGGGAGTACTCAGCAGGTACAACACCGCTATAGTCAGGGCAATGAACAGGGAGATGGCGAACCAGTACCATTTGGGAACGAACATGCTCCACAGATCCTGTATCCGTATAAAGTCATCGGCGGGTTTGCCGGCAGGCGTTTTCTTTTCAATCATAATAATATAAATTAGTTACTAGCTACTAGTTACGAGCTACGAGTGGCTGCGCTATGTACCGAAAGGCACTTGTAGCTCGTAACTGTACCACTATTTAAACAGCAATACACCCAGGGAAGTGAGGAATGATCCGATGCTAATCCATAATCCTACGCTCTTTACGCTGTTTTCATTCAGCGTGGATTGTCCGGCACGTACCTTGTTGGGCTGCACATACACCACGTCGTTCTGCTTCAGGTAATAAACGGGAGATTTGAATAGATCGCAGGAGCGGAGATCCACCCAATGCGTCACCCGTTCTCCTTTTTCTTCACGGATCACGAAGATGGCATCCCGCTTGCCGTAGATGGTAAGGTCACCGGCCATGCTGATAGCTTCCAGCAAGGTTATATAGTCTTTCGAGATACTGTATTTTCCGGGAGTCTTCACTTCGCCCAGGACGGAGAAGCTGAGGTTCATAAATTCCACGGTGACCACCGGGTCGTTCACCAGGTTCTCCTCCTTCAGCCTTTGTTTTACCAATGCGGCAATCTGGCTCCGGGTCATGCCCGTTATGGTGAGGCTTCCCAGCACGGGAAAGTCGATGTCACCTTTGTCGTCAAGCGTATAGCCGGAAATTTCTCCGTTGTTGTTACTGTTGTTTAGTCCTGTGGAGCCTACTCTCTGCTGCACGCGGGTCAGGTTGAACAAAGCCGCCAGCTCAGGGTCCTTGCTCGACACTACGATGGATATCTGATCCTTGGGTTGCACGGTGATGTCCTGGGGTGGGGCAACTGCTTCGGGGCTGTTTACCTCCACGTCCTGAAAATAGATTATCTCTTTCGATGTGTTGCACGATGAGAGCAACGCCAACGAAAGGAACAGGCATAAAAGATGATTTTTCATGTTTTAATTTTAATATAAAATAGAAATATGAAGTATAAGGTATGAAGTATTAATTTCTTGGGTGTTTTTTGGTAATTTTCGCTGTGATGTAGAAGTGCATCGCTGTCCATACCGCCACATCCAGCAGGAACAGTACGGTGACGGACAAGTAAGGGGCCAAGAGTGTATTGGCCATAATAAAAAGCCAGGCGATGCTCAGGATAAAGCACAGTGCCTGATGTTGCGACATTCCCAGGGCGATGAATTTATGGTGGATATGATTCTTGTCGGGGAGGAACAGAGGCTGATGGTTGCGCAGGCGGTGAAGCACTACCCGAACTACGTCCAGCATCGGCACCAGCAGGAAAGAGAAAGCCGTCACGATGGCACCGGGAAAGAGTTCTTCCTTGGCGGGATCGGACATACTGAGATGGATGGCCATTACAGCCAGCAACAGACCGATAGTCAATGAACCGGTATCTCCCATGAATACTTTCCGTCCGCGGCGGGTCTGCCCGAACATATTATAATAGAAGAATGGTATCAGTGCCCCCAAAGCCGCAAAGGAGATAAAGGCATACAACCACCAGTGCAGACAGACGAACATGCAACCGAAAGCGAAGAAGGCTATCATGCTCAATCCGGAAGCCAGGCCATCGATACCGTCTATAAGATTAATTGCATTCATGATATAGACAATGATAAAGACTGTGAATGGTATGCCCACATAATGGGGCAATTCGTGAATGCCAAACAGTCCGTAGAGATTGTCGAAACAAAAGCCAGAAGCTACCAGTAAAAGGCTGCAAAGTGTCTGGATGACAAACTTAGCGCGGTAGCGCATACCTATCAGGTCGTCTCTCATCCCCATCAGGTAGAGCATGAAGAGGCAGCTGAACAGGGTGAGCAGGCAGGTGGATTGTTCCCAACTGAGCAAATTGCTGTCTGTACAGAGATTATGGCAGGCGATGACGAGCGAAATGGGCATAATGATACACGGGAAAAAAGCGATTCCCCCCAGACGGGGAATGTGTGCCGTATGCAATTTTCGGTCGTCCAACGGATCGAAAAGTCGCCGTCTGAAAGCTATCAATGATATTTTGGGAATGATCATTGCACTGAGCAGGCAGCTGACGGCGAATGCCGCTAAAGTTTCAAAATAGCAGATTGTCATTTCTGAAGGATTTGATTAGGTGAGAGCTTGTTTAAATGTATTGATTTATATCTTTCTGAGAAAGCATTGGGGAATATAGGCAGTTGCCACCGCGCACACACCTTGTATTGCCACTATCAGGCGGCGGTTTCCTTTGATGCGGTGTATGCAGCCTTCTGCCCCCTTGAATGGACCGTCCGTAACAAGAACCCGTTCGCCGGTGCTGTACTCCATGGGGACATCGCCGAAATAGTCCAGCCCTTTTTCTCCGGAGGAAGTGACAAGCATGAAAATTTTCATTTCCCGTTCAGGGATAGCTATCGGCTGCTTTTGCCAATTGACAAGACGGGTATATAGGAGGACTCGGTCTGTCAGCTTCTGCTGTAAGGCCAGTGCTTGTTTCTCTGTGGAATGGAAGAACAGAAGGGAGGAAATGATCGGTTTACGTACGTGCTTTTTCACTCCGCCCCGCTCCACAAGAATTCTTTCACAAGGAATATAGCTCTCGATTTTGTCTTTATTCAGCGAGTCTTCTATCTCAAATACTTTATTGTAAAAGACTTTGAATGCATACCAATGCATAATTGAAGATAACTCTTCCATATTTGTCGTATCTCACCTAAAAGATGTTCCTTCCATTCCTGCATATCTGAGTATTTTTGATCTTCAAAACAACTCTGATGCGCAGCAAGCAAGGTTAATCCAATTCTTCGTTTTGTCTGTCGATTTTTGGAACTCGGAATTTCTCCTGACCCAGGAGAAGATATCCGTAACCCTGTAATTGTACCGTTTCTAAGTAAGAAACGGCACGACGTTTTAAAACCTTGAATTACTGTAGGATAAAAAATATCTTTTTATCCTATTTTTTTAGGTCTTGTAGATTCGGTACGATGTTTGGGTAATTTTTTTAGAATATATCTATCGAGTCTATATTAGCATCTATTTTTAATATCTATTCATTTCTTTTTTTTATAAGTAGCTGTTTATTGTGTTAAAAATCAGTATTTTATACTTGTTTTGGGATTAAAATATAAACAAATATTTATAGTATTATGTTGTTTTATTCTTTTATTTGTTATATCTTTGCGCCGTAATTTTAAGGTTTCTTACTTAGAAACGTTACAACATAACGCCTCTAAAATCCCTTCATTAGCCTTATCTATCAGTGAGTTTTCTACAGAGTCCAAGTATATGAGCGTGGTCTTTTCGGAAGTGTGCCCCATACCTGCGCTTATGACGGACAACGGGACGTTGTGTTTGCGTGCAACCGTCGCCCAACTATGCCTTGCGGTATAGGAAGAGAGATGTAGATTTTCTCCTGTTAACTTCCCCAGTTTTTTCAATTTTCGGTTATGATAGCCCAGCGCCGTCTGATATTGTCGGAAAGTCTCTTCCGGATCATTGGACGTAATGATTGGAAAAAGGTAGGGACTGTTGCGGACAGATGGCTCATAACGCTTGATAATCTCCTCAATAAGAGGTTCTATGCGAACGGTGAGGCGTTGCCCTGTCTTATGGCGGACATAACTAAGTATTCCTCCGCTTACATCCTCCTTTTTCAGATAGGCAATGTCTACAAAAGCCATTCCACGGGTGCAATAACTGAAGATAAACATGTCGCGAGAAAAGGCAAGTGGAGCAGAATGTGTCAGGTCCAGTTTTTGTAAACGAACCATGATATCTTCGGGTACGGCACGTTTGCGGGTACGCTCCACACCGGTATAAACATTCCGAAAAGGAAATGTTTGTTCCATTTGATTCCGGTTTATCACTTTATTATAAGCGGAGCGCAAAGTCCGCATATAGAAAGAACTGCTGTTTTTGCTCACTTTTCGTGCCCGGAGCCATTGCTCGTACTCCATGACAAGTCTTTCGTCTATTTGCTTGAGTGGTATGTCTAAGCCTCCCAGAAAGTCGGAGAAGCTGTTCGATGCCCGTTGGAGATTGCGGGCATTTCCCCATCGGCCATCGTTTTTAAGCTCATCGACCAGTGCTGTCAAACAAGACAGCACTGTGTCTCCGTTTTCATTCAAAGTACGAAAGCGGTCAATGACATCCGCTAAAGTGTAGTCTCTTCCTTCTCCGTCCCATTCGCATAGAATCCGACGGATACACTGCAGGTCTTTCTCTATTTGCTGCTGGTAGCGGGCAGAAAACCCAATGTTGTCCGCTTCGGCTATGAATGTTTCTTTTTCTGCATCCCACCAATGGGGAAGTATACGCATTCGGGTGGTTATCTGCCTGTTGCTTTGCTTGTGGCATAGCTGGTAATAGATAGTACCGGCTTTTCCCTCCACCGATGATTTTCTGAATTTTACTTTTACAGTCGCCATAGTTTTATTATCAATTTATAGAAATATATACTATGTACGACAAAAAAGAAAGTAATCTGTTTTATTTGTTTCCTGCTGGTATCCATTCATTAAAATCGGTAAAATCAGAATATTCCTCTTTTCCGGATAGGAGGGAAGGAAAAAACAAAAAAGGAGGAACTATTGCTCTTCCTTTTTTCCAATATTAATTAGGTATTTTTAATGATGTTGTTCATGCGGGTGCTCTATGCTCACAAAAGATATATAATCTTATCTCACTGCACTTGTGAAACTCGAATAATTTAACAAGAACTCTGCGACATACCAAGCCTTGTATGTGCGGTTTCTTGTCTACTTGTAACTTCTTTTTGTACTATTTTTTAAAAGGATCTCCTTGCTTGTCCGTACTTACCACCCAGCGGAAGGCATTGACAAACAAAAGATTTTGTGTGGCGTCAATGAATTCTTCATCGCCATGCCCCATATTCAGATATATCATTCTGTATTTGGTATTGGTCCATACGATGGGGAAATCACCGAAGTTCACTACATCTTTGATGCCTAGGGGATAGTTCTTGGGAGAGAGGGACAGCAGAACTTCCACATCTTTGTTGGCTCTCGGACTGGGATTCCACTGATACCATTCGCTGGACGGAGCCACAAAGGAGGCAGGTAAATTCTTGGTGACGGGGTGATTCTCATTGTCAACTTCAACCAATACAGGTTGAGGGGGCCAGTTATTGCAATAGAAAACCCCGCCACCCAGAAAATCTACAAACCAAGGCCAATTTGTGTTCTTGTCATTATAGGCGGCAACGTGGAAGCCTACCCAGCCTCCTCCGTTTTCCATATATTTCTCAAAAGCGTCACGTTCAGCTTTTGTATTGGGATAACCGTCGAGCATAACCACTACGCTGTAGTCTTTCAGCTTTTCGTAGGTGTATGGGGAGAGGTCCATGGTGAAGTCCAGTACAAAGCCGTCACCATAGTTCAGTTTCTTGAAGAACTCTACTGCCTGCAGGGAGAATTGATAGTGTGCTTCTTCTGCATGTTGCGTATAATAAACCAGCGCTTTGAAACGCGGTGCATTGGCATAATTGGCCGGATAGCCTTGGGGTGTTTGCGCATTTACCAGAAATGTGCAGACAGCAAACAATAGAGTAAGATGGAATTTGATTGTTCTCATAGCATGTATATTTTATATGATTAATAATTTCTTTCTTAATATTCGGCGATAAGCGATAACCATTTTCCGGCCGAGGTCACCCACACTTCCTTGTAACAGGCATTGTTGGTCTGCGGCCAGTAGGGGATGTCATCGTTGCCCAGCGTACGGATACCGACAGGCATTTCGCCGGTCATCTCGCCGGAAGAAAAAGTGTTCATCTGAGGATAATTGTACCCTTCACCGTATATCAGCGATTGCCCGAAAGGATTCTTCCCGACGGTCCAGTAAAGTTGTTCCCGTCCGATGTTCAGCAGTTCTTCATCTTTGAGGAAGTTTCCGCAGATGGCGGCGGATTTTCCGGTGGAAAGATGGATGGCTGTGTTGCCGTTGAAGATGCTGAACCATACGGGGAAACGTTTCAGATAATGTTCTTTATCGAGTTTGACTCCCCGTGTTATCTGTTCCGTGTATAGTTCCTGTGCATTGGCAGGTGGAAAAAGATGGAGGGAATAGAAGCCGGCGGAATCTTTATATTCCTCCGCATGATATACTCCGCTCGGAACCATTCCGTAAGGTTGGGTATATTTCATCAGGCCTTTCAGATAGTTTCCGTACAGTTTTATGGAGTTCGACCATTTCTGATAATCAGGGTGCTCCTTCTGCGTTTCGCAGAGTAAGGTCATGGCTTGCATGTAAACCTGCTCGCGCGACTGATGGATATAGTGCACGATAGATTTCCGTGACTTATCCCGATAGAAGAATCCGCATGTCCTGCCTTTGTCTTTCAACGGTTCGGTGCGTTGGCAATCGAGTACGTACCGGATGGCTTCCGCAGCAGTTTCAGCATAGCAGGATTTCCCCGTCAGTTTGTAGAGCATGCTGGCGGACCAGGATATGGTTGCCATATATTGGCTGTGAGAGGTATTGTAGCTATGTTCGTACATCTGCTTGAACTGGTCGAAACCATCTTTTTTGAACTTCTCCATAGCAAATGAGAAATCCTCTTCCGCCACTTTCCGCAGATGTTCTTGCAGCATCGGGTCCCGGTCTATGGTCATGGCGGCATAAGTCTCGTAGCCTGCATACAGGAAGTTGTCGAATGCCAGGTTCTGAACACGTACCGAATGAATATCATCCAATGTATTTAGAACGCCATCCTGCCAGATAAGCAATCCCATGCTGCTGGCACGGTAACCATCCCCGTAGCGGTTCTTCAAGATAAACTCAACTCCCCATTCGGCTTCCTCCAGTAAACGTGCAGCCAGTGCAGCATTGGTTTCTTTGAGGCGATTGTAGGCTTCCAATAAGGAGAAGGTCACATCTCCGGTTTGTAAGGTCTGTTGCGACAAGTCGCCTGCATCGTGCCATCCGCCTGAGTAGGAGATGCTTTTTCCGTCATGCCGGGAAAATAAATCCGTGTGACAGGCGGTGTGCTTGCCGGGAACGGGATGTCCGCAGCGTTGGCAAAACAGGAAGTTCAGTACTCTCCAAAGGGAATTATCCCATATGTTTTCACCTATCCGGAACGGGGGCGTCATGATGTCGCCTACTTTCAGTTGATAATCTCCCGGCTGATTGAAAGCGGTAAAGTCGATAACTCCGAATTCTCCGATGGTCGTTTGCTGCCGCTCCAGTGAACCTTCGTGCGCAACCTGGTTGTTAGCAGCATTAATCAGTTGGAAATGTTTCCATTGACCACACAATCCGGTGTTGACGATGGCCGTTTTCCGTTCACCTGTTTCATATCCTGTGGTGGAATAAGCAATTGTATGCTCTGCCGGACTCCATCCGCTTACCTGCTCAGGGTTCTTGATTTGTTGCAGTTGGAGGTTATCAATATAATAAACGGCAGAATCACCCGTAGTCCGGTCTTTCCCTTTCAGGGCCGTATCAAAGCTGATTGCCATTACTTTATCCCGTTGATATTCATCTATCTCAAGGAAACAATGGTTCCACGTCTTGTTTACGAGATTGATGAGATGCGAACCGCTGGGAGGGTTATATCCTGCTTTGGGGGTGGAACTGTCGTTTGTAAATGTCAGGTTCATATTGACCACGCGGGCTCCGTCACAATCGGGATAGATGGAAAAGAAGATTCGGTTGTATCCTTCCCAATTTTTTCCATTGACGTGATAGGTGACGCGGCTGTTTCCATAGGTTGCATAGTCGGGGTCGGAGGGAGAGCCGGTAGCCCTTTCTCCTGTATATGTAGGGAAAGACAGACGGATGCTTCCTTTACCTGATACGGATTTCTCTTTAGAAAAAGACATTTCCCCTTGTCCGGAGTGGCGCCATCCATCCGTTCTGCCGGATACCGTAAGCGGTTGGGTGGACAGGATTTCTTTTTTCAGGGCTTTTTCTTCGAAAGACCGGGCGGTGTTCAAAGGTAGCGGAGCATGAATCAATCCTGTTTCATAAACTTGCTTTTCCAGTTGGGCATCCCCCGTCAGAAGATTTTGGCTGAAAAGAGAAGAATTGCCGATGAACAACAAGAGTAATACGAATGATTTTTTTCTCATGATTATGTTAACCTTTTGTTTCTAATGCAAGGTTAGCTATTATTTAGCAAAAGAAGGTTTGATAACTGCCATAAAACCTTTAAAAACCATCAAAAAGAAGGAAAATGATAGAATCTCGACTTCTTGTGATAATATTTAAACTAAGGTATCCTTCTTTTCTTCTTAATTCCCTCTTCCTTTGTCTACGTTCTTTTCTCTTCCGTATATATTGGATATTTTCTCTTGGCAGATTCGATACTTTCTGAATATCATCTTCATTCACTCTGCCCTTCTTCTTGGCTACTGGTTTTCCTTTCCCTCTGCATTAAATGCAATTTAAAATATAATTATAGGATAAACCCTTGTTTCCTATTGGTTGTTTTTGTATTTTTAACGCCTGAATTTGGTGAGACGTTTTCACGACAATTCTCAAAAAAGAATGAACAATCATTTCTTATTTATGTATAATATGAAAAAAGTGACTTTATTTGCAACCGGTATCATCATGATGTCATGTGCTCAACAACAACAGAAGATTACGTATCCTGAAACCGCGAAGGTGGATACTGTAGATGTTTATTTCGGAACAGAAGTACCCGACCCGTATCGTTGGCTGGAAAATGATACTTCTGCTGCAACTGCCGCATGGGTGGAAGCGCAAAACAAGGTGACAAACGACTATTTGTCTAAAATTCCCTTCCGTGATGCCCTGCTGAAGCGGTTGACGGATGTGGCTAATTATGAAAAGATTAGTACGCCATTCAAAAAGCACGGCAAGTATTATTTCTATAAAAACGATGGCTTGCAGAATCAAAGTGTGCTCTATGTGCAGGATAGCCTGGATGGTGAACCTCGTGTATTCCTTGACCCCAACAAACTGTCGGACGACGGTACAGTAGCCCTGACCGGCATTTCTTTCTCAAACGATGGTAAATATACAGCTTATACTATCTCGCGTAGCGGTTCGGACTGGACGGAAATCTATGTATTGGATACGGCAACCGGCAAACTGCTGAATGACCATATAGAATGGGTAAAGGTGAGCGGGGCTTCCTGGCAGGGAGACGGTTTCTATTACAGTGCCTATGATAGACCGAAGAAAGGTATCGAGCTATCGAATGTGAATGAGAATCACAAGGTTTACTTTCATAAAATGGGTACTGCCCAATCGGAGGACAAGCTGATTTTTCAGAATCCAAAATACCCCAAGCGTTTTTATATGGCCAACGTTAATGAGGATGAAACCGTCCTGTTTTTGTATGAACGCGGGGACGGACGTGGCAACGCTGCCTATATGAAAGATTTGCGCAAACCGAATGCACCGTTTGTGGCAATGGCTACGGATATGGACTATGACTATTATCCGGTTGAGATAATCGGTGATAAGATGTATATGTTCACCAATTATAATGCCCCTAAATACCGCCTCATGGTGGCGGACGTCAACAAGCCTGCCTTGAAAGACTGGACGGAACTGATTCCTGAAGCGGAAAACGTGCTTTCCTATGCCGAGGTGATAGGTGGCAAACTCTTCCTGACGTATGATAAGGATGTTGCCAACCACGTCTATGTACATGAGCTGAATGGCAAGGAAATACAAGAAATCCAATTTCCGTCACTCGGTACTGTCATTTTCAGTGGCGATAAGGACGATAAGGAATGCTTCTTCAACTTTACGTCGTTCACTACTCCCGGCGCTACTTATAAGTATGATATGGACAAGAATACTTCTGAGCTTTTCCGTGCTCCCAAGGTAGCGTTCAACCCGGATGAATACGTAACCGAGCAAGTGTTCTATCCCAGCAAGGACGGTACGAAGATACCTATGTTCCTTACTTATAAGAAAGACTTGAAGAAAGACGGTAAGAATCCGGTGTATCTGTACGCTTACGGTGGTTTCAACAGTAGCCTTTATCCGGACTTCGCCACTTCACGTATTCCGTTCCTCGAAAATGGCGGCATCTATGCGCAGGCAAACTTGCGTGGCGGTGGCGAGTATGGTGAAGACTGGCACGTGGCGGGTACGAAGATGCAGAAGCAGAACGTATTTGATGATTTCATCTCGGCTGCCGAATACCTTATTAATAATCAGTACACAAATAAGGATAAGATTGCCATTGTAGGTGCTTCCAATGGAGGTTTGCTGATAGGTGCCTGCATGACGCAGCGTCCTGACCTGTTCCGTGTAGCTATTCCGAAGGTGGGTGTGATGGATATGCTTCGTTATCATAAGTTCACCATCGGTTGGAACTGGGCAAGCGATTACGGTACGAGCGAGGACAGCAAGGAAATGTTTGAGTACCTGAAAGGCTACTCTCCGCTACACAACCTGAAACCCGGCACCAAGTATCCCGCAACCATGGTTACTACCGCCGACCATGACGACCGTGTAGTTCCTGCCCACTCATTCAAATTTGCCGCTACCCTGCAAGAATGTAACGACGGAACGAATCCTACTATTATCCGTATCGACAGTAAAGCCGGACATGGTGCAGGCAAGCCTATGACTAAGGTTCTGGAAGAACAGGCTGACATTTACGGATTTATAATGTATAACATGGGAATGAAACCGAAATTCTAAGTAAAAGTTTTTATTTGTGTTTAGGGTTTGTCATCTGTTGAGTTATAGATGGTGAACCCTATTCTTTTATACCTCTGAATTTGCTTCCAATAAATATGTTCTGATTAATTTGCCTTTTTGATCTTGTTTGCTTATTTTTGTTTCAGTTAATTTTAAAAGGCATTAAATGTAATCCTGTTATGTACTTTGCAGAACTACAAAAGAAGACGGAAGAAATTCTTCAATCATTAGGAAATAAGCTTTCAGCGATTAATTCTCCTGAACCTTTATTGCGTCCTGTCCCTCCCTATATATCAGATGTAATAACGGCAATGGAACTATTGGAAAATAAGAAATATGTACTAAATATTGGGAAACGGATATTTAACTGTGGAATCTCGGGTGAAACACAACTTAGAACAGCAGCAGAAAAAGGAGACATTTATTCCAAGATAGTGTGGGGAGGAGTAAACCTGCGAAAGAAGAACTATAAAATAGGACTTGAGCAATTCACACAACTGCATGAATGGAATATTCCGGATGATCTGAAGAACAAATTATTAAAAAACTTCTTATATCCTGCCTATCTGGAATATGGCAAACGTTGCTATGAAAGGAGTCTGTCGGAAAAATCAAGTGAATATCTGCGTAAGGAAGCAATTTCTTGCCTTTCGAAAGTGTCTACCCATCCTGAAGCTGCCGATATGCTTGCTGAATGTTATGGAGGCGTAGACGGTTGGTCAACTGCACAGGCTTTCTATGAGATAGGAGCTGCAGGGGGAATTGCTAATTCATATTATAGCATAGGCTATTATTATCATCAACGGGATAAAGCACCCGGTAAAGCTATAGAATGGTATAAAAAAGCTGTTGAGAAAGGACATCTGAAATCTGAATATTTTTTGGCTGAATGTTTCATTGCTACAGGCAAGTACCATGAAGCTACCGAGATTTTTCACCGCCTTGCTGATAAACGTTTTATGTCGTCTCCGGAAAGGTATGTAGAATGTGTGGAACGATACAATTTTCCCAAAGGAGAGTTCTACTATTCTATTAAAGGACTAGGGGGGGATACGCCAGACGCATTGTATCAATCTGGATTACAATTCGAAAAAGGAGACAGAGTAGCTGTCGATTTTGTGAAGGCGATGAAATTCTTTTTGAGAGCTGCAGAAAAAGGGCATGAATTGGCGCAATATAAACTAGCCACCTGCTATGAAACAGGTAAACATATAGAAAAAAACATAGGGCAGGCCTACAAATGGTATAAAAGATGTGCAGATCAAGGCAATGCTGAAGCTTCTTACAAAGTGGCGATTGTATATGAATGGGTGAAGTATCATGAGAAAGCTGCTTACTGGTATGAACAAGCTGCGAATAAAGGGTATGAGGGTGCTTTGTATGGACATGCCAGAATGCTAGGTAACCTAAAACAACATCAAAAAGCGCGCGCGCTTTTTATGGCATCGATCGCTAAAAAGGAATATGTCACTGATTGTCATTTCTTCTTGGGAAAATTATATGCCAACGGGTGGGGAGTTGCTCAAGATTCGGTGAAAGCCATAGAACATTTCAAAGAAGCTGGTCTATCGCTTCATGTCTGTTATACTTTGATCGGTACGAAAGGGGAACCGGCTTTTCTATATAATATAGGTGTAGAATATGATTCTGGCAAAGGAGTGCCTGTGAACCATGCAAAGGCTGTGCAATATTACTTGAAAGCTGCCGAAGCAGGGCATGTCTTGGCCCAGTATCAAATGGGCACAATCTATGAATCGGGTGCAGGAGCTGAAAAGGATTATGCGATGGCTTATAAATGGTATGAAAAAGCAGCAATGCAAGGACATTCTGAAGCGGCATATAAAATGGGAAAAGCTTATAATGAGGGTGTACATCGAATAAAGGACAAGACGAGAGCTTTGGACTGGTATCGCAGAGCGGCCTTAAAAGGTTGCATAGCTGCCCAGTATGAGTTGGGAAAAGAAAAATATTTAGTCAAGGAATATCATGATGCCCTGACATGGCTGCAAACAGCTGTAAATCATGGTAATCTTCCTGCTAACTATTATTTGGGAGTAATGTATTATCATGGTTGGGGAGTTACTAAGGACCTTGACCGTTCGTTTGCTTATTTCAGTAATGCCGGAACATTTAGCGGTACTTACTATTTTATGGGAATGTTCTACTATTACGGGTATGGCAAATTAAATAAGAATCTGAATAAGGCATTTTGGTACTTTCGCAGGTATGAAGATGTGAATCCGGATAAATACGCAGAGTATTATCTGGGTCTTTGTTACAAAAATGGTTATGGTACGGAGAAATCACCTCAAATGGCATTTCAGAATTTTGAAAAGTCTGCTAAGAAGGGGATAAAACAGTCACAATTTGAACTGGGATTATGCTATAAGAATGGAATAGGTACTAATTGTAGTTATCGATTTGCTCTGGAATGGTTATTGAAGGCTGCCAATCAAGGTTATGCGGAAGCTCAATATGAAGTAGGAGAAATGTTTTTTAATTCTGGACTTTATTCGATTAAGGATGCAAATCCTGTATTGACTGCTATTCAATGGTTTCAAAAAGCTGCCGATCAAAATCATAAATTGGCAGTTTGCCGTTTGACGGATATCTATTATGATGAACAACAATATACAAAAGCCGGGAAATTAATATCTGTAGCTATTAATAAATTCAGCTATCCTAACGCCTATTTTTATTGGGCTGTATTCTGTCATCAGGGGATAGGAGGATATCAAATAAATCAGCAAAAGGCGTTGGAACTTTATCGGTCCTTCATAAAGTATACACCATATCCTGATTCTGTAAAGAAAGTCAAGATGGTAGAAAATGCCAAGCAGTTTATTTATGAGCTGGAGCATCCGACATTAAACAAATTGAAGAAAATTTTAGGAAAGTAGTTATGAGCCTGACAGATAATATTATAAAAACAGAGGTCGAACGACATGTGCAATTGTATAATATTGAACAACTGAAAAGAAGACTTTTCAATTGTTTTAAAGACTACGCTAATCAATATGTAGATGCAGGTCGATTGCTGTTATATAATGATAGCTTGTCGCGTGCCAATCAGCTGGGAGAAATTATTGCTGAGGAAGTATTAAAATCATATACAGATCTTGAAACTTTTTATCCTGATATCCGAAAAGAACTGAAAAACCTTCCTAGCCTGGCCGATCAACCTAAAAATTTCAAGCAGAAAGCAACGCTGATATGCGATGATTTTATAAGTTATTGTGCCCGGAAATCTCGCTCAATAACAGAAGATAGTATAAATTACGGAAAAGAACTCCTACGGAAACATGATCCTTTCTTTCTTCCTTACATAGTGAAGGAGAAAGAGGATTATTCCGTAGAAGACTATATAAACAGTTGTCTGCAAGCTGCAGATAAACGATATGTATGTGAACAATTTCCTGTCAATTATGAGCGGAAAGAAACCCAATGTTATGGTAGCATCTATGTAGCTGCTGATATTCCCCAAATGATAAACTGGCAAGTGGAAGGGAAGAGCAGTTATTTTCATTTATCCATAGTAGATCAGGCGAAGGTTGAATTTATGCTCACTGAAATGTTGTTGCATTTCGTTCCTGGTAAACTACATATTACTGGCGTTGACTTGAATTTCACTTCGGTCTTTGAGAATTTCAAGCAATTGGATGATGTGATGGTAGGAGGGACTATCTTGCAGCTGGGTGATTTATTGAGACAGATACAGGTCTGGAATTCAGAGATAGAAAAACGATTCCGTGAAGCAGGTGATATCATAAAATACCACCTCCGGGAGAAACGGATAGAATATCCTTATGAGGTGATCGTGTTGTATGATTTACCCCAACAGTTAGATTCACACCTGACAGAAACTATGAAATCCGTTATTCGCAATGGTTGGCGTGTAGGTTTTCATATTATAGTAGTGGGTAATCTGCCTTCTCAATGGGAAAAGGAATTGTTTATCGAAACGGATGGACCTAAAATGTCGGCTGTAGCAAATACTCCCATAGGAACTGCTTCCAAAAGAATTGAAATATTAAAAAAATGGCAGCAATGTTATCAGAACTTCCAAAAGGAACTTTCACAGCAACAAGAACGGGAAGCTGAATTGCAAAAACAACAAATACAAGAAACAATGACTGTTACTCCTTACCAAGATGCAGCTAAAGAATTCAGTATTGAAGTAGGAACAAACAATCAGGGGCGCATTAATTTTGTTCTTGATGAAATATCTCATGTACACTCATTTATAATTGGCCAGACAGGTTCTGGAAAATCAGTCTTTCTGCATGATATTTTAAATCATGCCATGTTGAAATATTCTCCGGAGAGCCTGCAATTCTATTTGATGGACTTTAAGTTCGGAGGTGTGGAATTTAATCGTTATCGGACTTGTAAACATGTACGATGTTTAATGGTGGATGAATCAGACCCACAAATCACATTGGAAATTTTGAAAGATTTGTGGGAGGTGATGCAAGAACGTGCACGACTTATGCGCAATGAAGAAGTCTCTAATTTGAAAGATTACAATGCAATAACATCTAATAAAAAGTTGCCACGTATAGTTTTACTGGTAGATGAGTGCCATGAACTTTTTAAAGAAGGAAGATTTAAAATACAAAGTGAAATAGATGTTATTCTGACACGTATTGCTAAGGAGGGACGTAATCAGGGGGTACATTTAATTTTTGCCACTCAGACTTTGACAGGGACTAACATTCCAGGGGGAATAAAAAATAATATCACAGATCCTTACTTGTTGAATTGTCGTATGACGGATGCGCAAGTATTTATTCCTACAGTGGGAACTCGTACAGAAGCTTTATCCACAGGAGAGGTATATTACCGTCCTAAAGGTTTTGAGGAGGGGATTATATTCAAAGCGGATTTTTATGATCGTGAGAGGTTGGCTGAAAATTTGCAGAATATAAATCAAAAAAGTACAAACAGTATAGTGGATTTCCAACCATTCTATTTCTCTGGAAAGCAGACATATAGATTGGTAGACTGGATACCGGATGAATTGCCCCGGCGTTATCCTGCAGTTTATCTGGGTAAAGGTATCAGTGTGAAATCGAACTTGATCTCTGCAAGTTTTAAACCTGAAACAGCCTCTAATCTATTATTAATAGGTATTAATGAGCGTCTACAAAGTACCCGTATCCAGCTAAATATACTACTCTCGTTGATGCACTATTATAAAAAAATGGGTGAAGATGCTCGTTTCTATCTTATTGATTGTATGGACCCCGATGATGAATATGCTGTTGACGAAGAAGTTTTGAATACGTTGGAAGATTACGGTTGTCATATCTTGGTACGCAATCGTCAACGCAATGAGATGCTTTCACAATTGGCGATACAGATACGTGAAAGAAAAGAAAAAGAAGATACTTTCTTGTTTATCCTTGAACAAGACTACTTTACATCACTAAAGCATAATGCGGAGGTTGAGCTGCCAGTTGAAGATCATTCGCCAGTATCAACTCCTGCCAATCAAAATGCAAATGATTTTTTATCAGATTGTCCTTTCCCGTTTACAGCAGAATCTGTGATGGAAAAACCTGCAAAATCTAAAAACAAGGTAGATACTGTGCAGCACATACTGCAAACTGTTTTAACAAAAGGACCTGATTATGGGATTCACACTATTCTTCAAGTTAACAAACTGGATAATTTACTCTTTCAGGAATATTCTTTGAACAAAAAAGATATTTATTCGATGTTCCAGTATGTTGTTGTCCAGAGAACAGATTCGGAAACGGCAATAAAACTGGCTCTGTCTGATGATTTTAAGCCGGAACAAATGAGTGATGACCATGAACGTTTGCGTAGCTACTTTCGTAACGACATAACAGGGACAGAGATACTTTATTGTCCTTTTGACTCTATTACAGTAAATGATATAAAAAACTTAATGAAATAACTAATTATGGCACATGAAGTTAATGTAAGAAATGAAGAAGAACTCATCGCTTTTGCGCAAGCCTTGGACGGATTAAGTAATGCTATGGTGCAGAACTTTAATAAGGCTAGAGCTGAAATGTATCGCGTAAATGAGGGATGGAATGATGAACAGAATCAACAGTTTATGCGGCAATTTGAACAGAGCGTACAAGTCATTAATCAAATAGGCCAGATGATGAATGATTACAGTGCATATATGCGTCGTTATGCTGCTGCTATTCAGCAAGTAAAAAACATAAGATAATATGAATGATGTATCCGTTCGGGAGATAAACGAATTGTATTCATTTTATTCGCAAATAAATAATTTTATAAGTGGACTTGATTCTGTGCGTAGCCGTCTTCAGTCGGGTGCACAGAGCAAAGTCAGTCGGTGCGAAAATCTGATAAGTCGCATTGAACGGGCCCGTGAACGTATCAATAGGCAAATAAATTCTTTGGAGGCTTCTATAAATTCTCTGCATAACAGTTTATATAACGTGGAAGATGAAGCATATCGGAGACATATTTTAGATGAGATTGATATGAAAACTGATGAGAAAGAAGAGTTGGAGGACGAGCTCATTGAATGTGAGAATGATATGGAAGAAGTGCAGAATGGATTATATCAAGCCCGGAATCTAGCGGATGATATTACTCAAGAGGCTTTTACATGTATGAATGAAGCAAAACAATATGCTGATAATGCCTGTCGTTTTATTGATAAGCTTATCTATCATTTGCAAAATACTAAAAGGTAATTTTATGTTGGAATACGGACTATTATCTCAAAAACAGCAAGAATTGGATTTTATAACTAGCAGTTTGCGCAATATATGGAATGACAAACAGTACGAATACTTTTGTAATCACTTGATTTTGCCTATTAAGAACTGTTTGCAGCAACATGAAGTATTCATAAGTAGTAAGATTTCTTCTATGGAGCAAATAGAATCTCAGATTGAATCAGTAGCCAGCAAATATTAATGCTGTAATTGACGTTTTATCATTATTTAATCAAAATATCACTGAAAAGTATAGGTGAATCCAAAAGTTTTCCTATATTTGCAGTGTTATTCGTTGACAATTTGCTCGAATAACCTTAAAGTCACGAAGGAATAAACCTTTAAAACGTAATATTATGAATATCGAACGAATTATGTCCTCTTTAGAGGCAAAGCATCCCGGCGAGTCTGAATATCTTCAAGCCGTAAAGGAAGTACTTCTTTCCATCGAAGATATCTATAACCAGCATCCAGAGTTCGAGAAAGCTAAAATCATAGAACGCTTGGTTGAACCCGACCGTATCTTTACGTTCCGTGTTACTTGGGTGGACGACAAAGGTGATGTACAAACCAACCTTGGTTACCGTGTGCAATTCAACAATGCCATTGGCCCGTACAAAGGCGGTATTCGTTTCCATGCTTCCGTAAATCTTTCCATCCTTAAATTCTTAGGCTTTGAACAGACGTTTAAGAATGCACTGACTACTCTGCCTATGGGTGGTGGTAAAGGTGGTTCCGACTTCTCTCCGCGCGGTAAGAGCGATGGTGAAATCATGCGCTTCTGCCAGGCATTCATGTTGGAGTTATGGCGTCACCTTGGTCCGGATATGGATGTACCAGCCGGTGATATAGGTGTAGGTGGTCGTGAAGTGGGTTATATGTTCGGTATGTATAAGAAGTTAACCCGTGAATTTACCGGCACATTTACCGGAAAGGGTTTGGAATTCGGCGGTTCTCTGATTCGTCCTGAAGCTACAGGTTTCGGTGGATTGTACTTCGTGAACCAGATGTTAGAAACTAAAGGCATTGATATCAAAGGTAAGACCGTTGCCGTTTCCGGTTTCGGAAATGTAGCTTGGGGTGCCGCTACCAAAGCAACCGAGTTGGGTGCCAAGGTGGTTACTATCTCCGGACCGGACGGATATATTTATGATCCGAATGGTATCAGTGGCGAAAAGATAGATTATATGCTTGAACTCCGTTCATCGGGCAATGATATAGTGGCTCCGTATGCAGACGAATTCCCCGGTTCTACATTTGTTGCCGGTAAGCGTCCATGGGAAGTGAAAGCTGATATTGCATTGCCTTGTGCTACGCAAAATGAACTGAATGGTGATGATGCCCGTCAGTTGATTGAAAATAAAGTGATGTGTGTGGGTGAAATATCTAATATGGGCTGTACGCCGGAAGCTATCGACCTGTTCATCGAACATAAGGTGATGTATGCTCCGGGTAAGGCTGTCAATGCCGGTGGTGTTGCTACTTCCGGATTGGAAATGTCACAGAATGCAATGCACCTCAGTTGGTGTGCTGCCGAAGTGGACGAGAAACTGCACGCTATTATGCACGGCATTCATGCACAATGTGTAAAATATGGGACAGAACCTGACGGTTACATCAACTACGTGAAGGGAGCCAATATTGCAGGCTTCATGAAGGTGGCTCACGCAATGATGGGTCAGGGAATTATTTAAAGGAAAACTTTGTTTAGTTGTATTTGTATTTGTGGTTTGTGCTGTCCTGCCTGTGAAGGTGTAGGGCAGTACTTTTTTTATAGGCATACCAACAATTAGGTATATTCACTTCTACAGCGCCGCTATCAGTCAAACTTAATACTTAATACCTCGTACTTAATACCAAAATTATTACCTTTGCATCCGGAAAATCATAAAATAACAAAGAGATGTTACAACCGGAACTAAAATTAAGACGCGATAAAATACGCGTCTTGATGGCTCAACAAGAGATTGATGCCGCTCTTATCACTTGCAATGTAAACTTGATTTATACGTACGGACGCGTTGTCAGCGGCTATCTGTATTTACCGTTGAATGCTCCGGCACGCTTATTTATCAAACGCCCTAATAATATTGAAGGAGAACATATACATTCTATCCGTAAGCCGGAACAATTGCCCGATTTATTGAAAGAGTGCGGTCTGCCCTTGCCTGCGAAATTGATGTTGGAGGGAGACGAACTCTCTTATACGGAGTATACCCGTCTGGCAGCATGCTTTCCTGAAGCTACTGTTGTGAATGGTACTCCCCTGATCCGTAAGGCGCGTAGTGTAAAGACAAATATTGAAATTGAAATGTTCCGTCGTTCGGGTATTGCCCATACGAAGGCTTATGAACAGATTCCTTCTGTGTATCGACCGGGAATGACAGATCGTCAGTTGTCTATTGAAATAGAACGCCTGATGCGTTTGGAAGGTTGTCTGGGTATTTTCCGTACATTTGGTCAGAGTATGGAGATATTTATGGGTAGCTTGCTGGCGGGAGATAATGCCACTGCTCCTGCACCTTATGACTTTGCTTTAGGTGGTGAAGGACTTGATCCGTCTATACCTATCGGTGCAAACGGTGCATTGTTGCAACCCGGTCAGAGTTTTATGGTTGATATGGGTGGAAACTTCTATGGATACATGGGGGATATGAGCCGAGTATTCTCTATCGGTAAGTTACCGGAGAAGGCTTATGCTGCACATCAAACATGTCTGGATGTACAGGCAACTGTGATTGAAAAGGCAAAACCGGGTGCTGTTTGCGAAGATCTCTATAATACAGCTATTGATATCGTAACGAAAGCCGGATTTGCCGATTACTTTATGGGAGTAGGACAGAAGGCGAAATTTATCGGTCATGGCATTGGCTTGGAAATCAACGAAGCTCCTGTACTGGCTCCGCGTATGAAGCAGGAATTAGAACCGGGTATGGTATTTGCCCTCGAACCCAAAATCGTATTGCCGGGTGTCGGCCCCCTGGGTATTGAAAACTCATGGGTAGTGACAGCAGACGGGGTAGAGAAGTTGACACTGTGCAAGGAAGAGATAATAGAAATGTAGGATAAGTATGAAATATGAAGTATTAAGTATGAAGTATTAAGTATGAATGTGTTGCGGAATTATGCTGCATGGCAATTTATACTTCATACTTAATACTTCATATTTCATATTTATCTCACTCTCCTTCGTAATACTCACACAAGAAGTATCGTGCAATGAAGTCCCAATTATCATGCAATACTTCTTTTCCACCAGGGAAGGGAAGTTGCATATCAGGAAGTAGGCTTTTTGCCATACCATACTTCAGGAGATCAAAGGGGCAGGTACCCGGATAAGTGAATAATTTGTATCCTTTGGCAGCTGCCTTTTCTGTATTATAAGTCGGATTACGTGGATCGCAGAAACAATAAGAAATATTAGAGGCTATCAGCATACCTTTGGCATTGGCATAGATCACAAAGTTTCTTTCATCTCTTAATTCCGGCAACAGACTTTCATTTTTATCTTCCCATTTTAGTTCTTCCACAAAGAAACGGCGTAATTCATCGTAGGTGGTAAAATAAAGTAGCGGTTCTCCTTTGCTGTATGACAGGCAGTTCTCCACATCTTTTTTAAGTGTCATTCCGGGAGTGATTTCGGGAAGTGGTACTAATGGCATTTTCAGTAAATCAAGTCCCATCACCCAAATGGGAGAAGACGGCTCGTCGCAGATGGGAGCTTCTTCAAAGGCGGTATCCATCACATCATATACCTTTTGGCTGAATTCTATCAGGTCAGGATCATGGGGATTCTGGATAATAACATCGTCCTCCTCGAAGATGGCATAGCGGGAGAGAAGCGTCCACTGGATAAATGAGATATCCTCTACATTGATTTCGTCGGGAAGATACTCGTCGGTCAGCGTATAGAAAGGAAGATAGGACTTGTACAATCCGTAATAGGCATTGGAAAACTCTTTCCAACCACCGGACTGGGCAATGGCATCTTGCAGATAAATAGCCAATGAAAGGGCGACATCTACTTTCTCTATTTCAAATTTTTTACTGTATAAAGGGGATTCATCGATCAAAGATAGTAGTTGACTGGCGAAGTTCAAATACCAGATGTCGGTCGAGAGTTGTTTATTGCGTTCGTTAATTCCTAGCCAACGCTTCATGTAAATTCTTGCTTGTTTCATATTGTTTGTTGTTTATCTCACAAAGATAAAACTTTCTCTTGAATTGCTCCTTAATCGTCGAGTATATTTACCGCGTGAGAGAGAATTTCATGCTGAAACCAAAGTCGGCACTGACTACCGGATATGAGCTGGAGGATATTAACGGGGTATTTTGCTGGCGGTCATAGTAAAGGCGCAGGGTTAACAAGCGACTCAGGGTGTAGTCTGCCGAACATGATATTTTCAGGGCTTTGTTGCCATTGGTAGCTTGTGCAAAACCTTGCTGGATGTCCCGGCAGAGGGCGGACTGGTTGCGGAATGAAATATCTGCACGGAGAGCAAGGTCATGGCTGACACGATTCTTGCTGTCTTTTACATTCCGGCCACTGAATAAATTGAAGTTTACAATCTTATATCCCAGGCCGATAACGAAATCGCGGGAAGCGGTTTCTACCAGTTGACAAGCACTCATACTGAGATTTAATATACGGCTGGTTTTATATTCCACTTTGGCGGTAAGCCCGTTTTTGAGGGTGGCATCCATACCGATAAGGGGGGAGAATTGCTCGTTGATGGATACCATGCTGATGTCGAAGCGCGATGAAGGGATAGGATTTCCTGATTGCACATCTTCTACAAAGCCTATATCGCCCATATAGCTCATGAAACTCTGGAAAGTGTTGTAGCTGCCGACGCTGTAGGTGCTGCGATAGGCATGATTCAGATTGACACTGCGGAAGTTCTTTTTGAACCAGGCTATCTTGGTAAGTCCTGTGTAGGTGATACGCCAGTTCGGCATCATGGAGAACAGGCTGGGGAAGAAGTCGAGGGCAGAGTTCCGAGCGCTCCTTCCGGTATAGGCGGCGAGGAAGGCAGGGATCATGACATCCGGTGAGTGCTTGCTGATTGTGCCGTTTGCCGGATCGAATGTCTTTCCGGCAAGGGCACTGCCTTGCGGATACTGTGCACCGAGGAATTGGGATTCCACACGGTCACGGATAACGTCAAGGTTGCGGCGGAAACGTTCGAATGTGCCGGAATGATAACCGTCGCCGGCGCTGGGGCGTTCGAAAGCACTACCGATAGAAATGATACTCATGGAGAAGTTACCACTGTGGGTATCCGGCATACCTTCGAACATATATTGTATTTCGCGGCTGCGGTTACGGGTACGATTGGCGGTAAGGTCTATTTTGAGGTCGCGTATCGGTTCAAGGGAGATACGCAATTGAAGATCTTCAAGGGCATTGCTGCTGGCAGGGCTGACAACGGAGTCGTTGCAGATGAGCCAGTCGTTTTGCAAGGCACGGTCGATATAGCCGTCTCCGGTGAAACCGAATGCAAAGTCCATTCCCGGAGCAAGGAAGCCTCCGTGTTTCTTCTGGCCGAACATGTCACCGACTTCAGGACGGAAACCGGGAAGGGTCATGGCATACGTATTTTTGTAGGTAAAACTGAAATTGCGCACGCTCATGGCAAGGCGGGTGGCATGCTGACCGAATTTATACCACCAACCATCTTCCGGATCAGGACCGGGGATTACAGTGAGCTTTATGCGTGCCGTGTCCTGCGTATCAATACGTAGTGAATTAGCATTTATAATCTTATAACGTACGGGATAACGACGTCCGTCCACAGTGAGAGCGGTGACTTTGGGACGGCGGGAGTTCATACTGTGTTGAATGGTAACCGTAGTGTCTGTACGCAATTGTACTTCCTTGTCGAAGCGACGGGGCTTTTGTTCTTTGGGTGAGGAGGGTTTGCGATAGGAAGCGGAAAAGCGGCGGTTTACTTTCTTTAGATAAGGTACCTTGTTATAGAGTGCTTCGAGATTGAAACGCGAGTTTACATCGATGCTGCGCTGATTGCTGACAGTATTGCCCATTTCTATGCCATCGGAAAGGGAAACACCCCGGTCCCAGTTGTAAGAAGAGGCAAAGCGAAGATCGGCACTGATCCAGTCGGTAGCGGGGAACTTGTCGAATGGGAGTTTGTAAGTGGCATTGAATGTCTGCTGGAAATCAATAGGACGGCCGAGCGAGAACAGGCTGCGGCGTACTGTATCTTTCCAAGCTGAGTATTCGTCGGGATAAAGGTCTTTATTTACTACACCGTAAGGTTCTTCAATCTCGGCGTGGGTAGCGGAGGTAAAGTTCAGTTTCAGGTTCCTTGTCAGGTCCCAGCGCAGGGCGAAGTCACGGTTCCAAAGAAATTCTTTAGCAACGGAGATGGGGATGCCTTCGATACTGATATCCCCACTACCGATGGTACTGCTTCCGGCAGTCAGTGCCTCCAGGTCGCGGAGTTGAAGTTCGTAATAGTGACGCGTCATGTCGGTATTGAACGAGATGCTTTGGGGCAGCCAGTTCAGATTGAGCTCTTTGACGAAGCGCATCCATGGAGATTTACTTTCCATAGCTTTGAAAGGTTCCCACGGACGATAGACAGGAGCATAATTATAAGTCATTGCAGCACGCCAGTCTGTTTCATTTTCGTAAGCTGTGGTACTACCCTGGTTGTGGCGGAGGGAACGGGAATAGCTGAAAGTAAAGTTCCCCGGATCATAAGGCATGGGGTTTTTACTTGTAATGCCCAGTCGTGCATTGCTGAGGCTGAAATTGCGGTAGGTCGTAATTTCACGGGCGATATTCATCAGCGAGTCTCGTTCCCAATCGGTGGTGCAGGCATCCAGGGCGTCATCCAGCAACATATCTTTGTCCAGGGGATTGTACTTTGGCGTAGTAGCTTCTTTGGAGTAAGAGAAGTAAATAGGAGCGGCCAATTTGGCCTTTTTAGGAAAGAAACGTCCCAAGTCGAATGTGGTGGTGAAACTATACTGATAATAGTCGTCCAGCCGACGCTCGCTGACGCTCTGTTCCAGTCCGCCGAAACCGGCTGTTTCCACGTGGCCGGCCAGGTTGATACTACCGATATCGGAAAGCTGTAAGTTGAGATTGCCTTGTGCAGCCCAGCCGCCGTCTTCGTTGAATTCGGTCAGGCGCAGTTCGTTCACCCAGACTTCTGCCGATTTGACGGTGCGTGAGTTGTTTCTCACACCAATCATCATTGTCTTGACCTCTGCCAGTGAAGGATTACCAATCACGCTTATCTTATTGGAGGGTTTATCCGGATCGTATTCCGAATACACTTTAGCATAGCTGACACCACTGTTCGAGATATTCTTTAGGCGATTACGGGCTTTCTTGACATTAGTAAGCACACTGAGGTCAATGTCCAGATTGTTGTCTTTGGGCCAGACGGCAAGGCAGCCGGCAACGGTACTTCCGTTGTATTCTCCGTGCGGAGTGAGTGTGAGGGGGATTTCGTATTCATAGTAGTTGCTGCGGTAATCTGAGCCGAGGCGGATGAATACGGAAAGTTCTCCGTTCTGCGGATCTGTGGAGAGATCGGGCAGAGCTTCGGCATGAGCAAACATTTGCAGCCGGCGGTATTGCCGCATGTCCATACCCGTATTCTTGTAGACGGCACGGGCATCACCCGGAGCCAACTTTTCCAGCTTCAGGCTCATGGCTTGCTCGTTCTGCTGGCGAAGTTGCGGTTGTCCCGGATCGATGACACGGGAGATACCCGGAGGCATTACATAGTTCACCGGAGTACGGTCTCCATTTTCTTCGATATTGACGGCAGAAACGTCCAGTGCGGCAGAACTGGTGGTAGAAGCGCCTTGCTGTGTATTGCTCAGTGCGTCGGTATAGGTGCGCCATTCGCCGCGTACCAATTCCAGGGTGGCAAAACGCAGCACGATGGGTTTCTCAAACCCGGTCAGGAACATGCGCATGAAGCGGATGGACTTGAAGTCTTTGATGTTTCCCACAGCCTCACCACTGCGTACGGGAACTTTGAACTGATACCAGGTCACTTCTTCCGTTTGTCCGTTGCGCAGGCGGACGCTGGCGGTTCGTTTATCCGTGATGTAATTCTGCCCTACTTTCAGGTCGGCAGGTGTCAGATTGATGCGATATTGGAAATACTTCTCAGTCTCGTTCAGTGTATTGTCCTGATTGATATCCTCTACATCGGGCACGGTTTTTGAAGATATATCGTATCGTTCCGGAGAATCTTCACTGGCGGTGGAGTTCCCTTCGGTATTGTTATAGTATTTATAACGCTCCAGAATGCTACGCTCTTCACGGTCATAGTCCGAGCCACGGAAATAGTGATAATTGTCGCCTGCCGGATCGTTGTAGAATTTCTCGTAAGTGGAGGCATCCACTTTGCCTTGTATGTCTGTCAGATATTTCTGATAAGTGGAGAAGGTGCGTTCGTCTTCAGTAGAGAGCCCGTTCAGTCCGACATCTTGTCTGCGGCGTGCACCGGCTGCATTATCAAAGGCATATACCACACTGCGGTCGCGGGGAACACGCCCCCAAACAGTTTCTTCGGTCTTTGTGGCATCTCCATCAATGGGCAGACCGTTTTCAAAGAACTTCTTGCCATCTTTGAGGATGTCTTCGGATACTTCGCCGAGGTTGATGTAGAGAGTGCCTTTGGAAGAGTTCCCCGCAGGGTTACGCTCCTGCACCCCCGCAGGATTACTACCCCCCTCTTCATAGATGAAGGGGTCGAGCAACCAAAACGTGACGTATTCAATGTTTGCCGCTTCAAAATCACTGGTATCCAGTTTACGCATCATGCCTCCCCAGCGATTCTCCGGATTTTGCAGAGTACCGTCGGAATTCAGGTCTGTATCCAGATTGTACGGCCCTCGTTCCTGTGGATAATAGGCCAGGTTCAGCACGTTCATGGAAGCCGATTCCTGATAGGGAGTTTCTTTATTCGGAAACAGTTCCTGCTCATAGACCTCACGTACATAGTGGTTGCTGAGCTGGTTGAGGTCGTTTTTGATGTGTGTAGGTGTCAATGAAGAGTTACGGCGGGTGAAAAGTCCGTCAATATGGTACCATGCCAGCAGTGCCCGGTTCTTTCCATAATTGATATCATTGCTGCGGGTTGCTTCGGGAAAGAGGGGAGAGGGGGTGCTTGCCAACATCCAGTATGAGGGCTGGCGAAGGTCGATACCACTTTGCGTGCTTTCGAAATCGTCGATGTACGAAGCGTTTTGTTGCAGTCCTTTGGCATGTCCCGGAATGAGATGGGCGAATTCCACACCGAGATTGATGCTGCTGGGGGCGGTTGCGGTGACGAACGGTAGTTTGTCCAGCATGTTTGTCAGCCACTGGCTCTCTTTTTTCCATGAAGCATTCACTCCCCACAATGTATTGGAGAGAGGTTCGTCACCCATTGCCACTTTGCTCGTCAGCGGTTTCTCGCTGAGGTGCATGATGCTTCCTCCGAAAGAGAAGTTCTGTGAGAAATCGTAGGTGAAGTTTAGGCCCATCATCGTTTTGCGTTGCATGCTGTAGAGCGTATTACTTTCCAGATTTACGCTGATGGCTGTGCCGGCGTCAATGATGCTTTGGTTGAGAATGGTAACTACTCCCAATGTGTAATCTACTGTATAGTCCGAGTTTTCTACCAGTGTCATGCCGCCTGCCGTTACCCGTACTGAGCCTTGTGGAATATTCATAGCTCCTAACCGTATTTCATTGGCATTGGAGGCACGGTATTCACCTGTTAGCCGGAATTTATTCTTTTCAGCTGTTTGTTGCGCTACGGTGCGGGTGGAGTCGTACAGTTCCTGAAACACATATTTGTCCGCCAGTGCATCATTCCCGATGGCTTTGCGCAGGTGGCTGCCGAAAGGTTCTACTACAGGAAAGTAGATACGTCCGTCCGATGCTGTCACCGTATAGCCTTCGACAAAGTCGAAGAAACCGTCCGCACCTGTTTGGTTCTGGCTATTAAGGCGGTCGAGGTTCATGACACGCAACAGGGGTGTTTTGGCAATCTTGCCTTCCGGGATATAGCGTAGATATACGCCTGTTGTATCGCTTTGGTAAGTGATATTCAACTGGAATTTCTCTTTCTGCACGGAGTAGGCATTGAGACTGTAGACGTTCTTCATCATCAGATCCCAGCAGGCTGCGTCCGGGGAGTTTGCCGTGTTCTTCAGTAATTTTACGAACAAACTTTGTCCGGTCTCCTTGATGTCAGAAGAAAACTCACCTACCTGATAACTTCGTCCACCGAGTGTGTATTCAAAAGCGACTGCCAGTACTTCGTCCGGTTGAAGGGTTTGCTTCAGTGAGATATAACCCAGTTTACTGTTCAGTGTGTATTCTGAGGAAGTGAGCAGACGGGCACTTTCTATTTTTTCGTAATCCATGCCGGGTTCGGATCCGGGGATTGTACTCATGACATTGCTTACCTGGCTGATATCGCGTGCGGCTGCATAGCTGCTGATCATTGCCGCATAGAGGTTATTGGCACTATTGGCGGGAGCGTTGACGTTTGAACTGGGGTTGGTGGGGTTTCCCACTCCGCTCCAGGCGGTAGTGTTGCCTATGTGAAAGGCTTCTCCAAGATCAGTTAGTGCTACGATGTTTCGCGGATTATCATAGTTATTTCGTTTGTTGGTTACCCATACTTCGATCCTGTTAATTGTGATTCCCGAAAGGATATTCGGAAGCTGTGCCAGGTTTTTGTCATAGACATCCCGAAAATAATGGGCAAGGAAGAAGTGTCGGTTTCCTTCGTAATTGTCTGCTGAGAAGTCGAAAGTAGTGGTTTGTGCACCGCCCCGGCTGGTCACTGTTTTGGCTTCACTCTCTTGCTGGCTGATAACAGCCTGTAGCTTTAGTTTGCCAAATTGCAGGTCTGTGCGAATGCCGAACAGTGCAGATGCTCCGCGTATTAGTGAGTTGTTGGTGGACATGCTCACATTACCGGCTTCAATCAGTTTGATGATCTCATCTTCTTTTCCCTCATATTTCAGTTTCAGCCGTTTGGTGTCAAAATCAAAGGTAGCATCAGTGTTGTAGTTCATGTTCATATTCACCTTGTCACCTACCTTACCATTGACGTTGATATTAATTTTCTCGTCAAAGTCAAAACCAAGTGTTTTGCGTTGACTTTCCGGAAGTGAGGGATTCTTTACGTTTTTGTATGTCATGCCGAAGCTGAGTTCTGCATTACCTTGTGTACGTATTTGTACCCCACCGGGGCCGAACAACTTCTCTGCCGGTCCAAGGTTGAACTTCATATCCATAAAGTCGAAAGCTTCTTTTCCTTTGCCGATTTGTTCTCCGTTCTTTTGGCGGTAATAAGATTGCATGGATTGTTTCAACGTCCAATCCAGATATTCTTCGGGGGTTAGTATCATCGGTACACCGATTTCGGTATTCCCTAATTTTGTACGTATGTAGTACCTGTCTGTTTTTGCATCATATTCTGCCTCGGTTCGCAGGTTCATAGGTGATTGCAGGTCGGCAGGGTGGGGAGAAAGGTCTTTTAGTGTACCCGGTACGGTCTTGCGAACGGAATATCGCGGAGCTATTGTATCTTGTATGTTTTCCGCTTCCGTTTCCTGTGTATTTTCCCCATTTACATTCTGCCCCATAACGACAAAGCTGCCAGGCATGAGCCACAGCAGCAATAACCAGATGATATGTCGTATACGAGGAGACTTCATAATGTGTTTAATTGAATAAGTTACGAGCTACAAGCTACGGGTAACAAGTTACTGAGTATACTCGTGGGCGAATAATTATCCGCTCGGCTATCACGCTGAAAAGTTCTTGTCGCTCGTCGCTCGTAGCTTGTCACTTAATTTAGCGCATAGTGCTAAATTAAAGTCTTTTCAGCGCCAACTTAATAACCTGTTCCACCGGTGTATCCGGCTCTTCTTTCAATATTGCCAAAACTACCTTTTGTGATGGTGCCTGTGCAAATCCCAACATTGTCAATGCTGCAATAGCTTCTTCCTGCACCTGTGCATTAGCAGCAGATAGCATTCCGCCAAGACTTCCTATCGAACTTCCTGAGGTTGCGGCACCTGTCTTGATTTTATCTTTCAAATCTACAATCACCCGTTGAGCTGTTTTTAGTCCGATACCTTTCACTGTCTTCAGTAAATTGGCATTTTCAGTACTGATAACATTCACCAGTTCTGCCGGTGAAAGTGCTGAAAGTATCATTCGTGCAGTATTGCCGCCAATGCCCGAAACGGAAATCAGTAACAAGAATAATTCACGCTCTTGTTTATCTGCAAAGCCGTAAAGGATGTATGCATCCTCACGTATAGCCTCGTAGATATACAGTTTACACTCTTTTTTGCCTTGGATGGCAGCATACGTATTTAATGAAATATTAACGGCATATCCCAATCCGTTACAGTCGATAACTGCGGTTGCCGGGCTGAGCTCGGCAAGTCCGCCTCTAATGTATTCTATCATAATACTTACTATAACGCATGCGCGCGAAGAATATTGTGTTTCTTCATTACAGACTCAGAAGAGTTTCAGGGAACTTTTTCCTTTGGAAATTGTTTTAGAGTGGTAAGTTATTGAAGGTACATAAGTTTGAAAGAAGTCTTAATAAAGAAAAAACTCTGTGGAACACTGAATCGTTTTGTGGTTAAATTGAATGAAAATGATTACTTTTGTGCCGATAAAATAGAAAACTGATAAATAAATTCAATAAAAGAATGAAAAAAGTAAGAGCAGCCATTGTTGGCTATGGCAATATCGGGCAATACGTGCTCGAAGCGTTGCAAGCGGCTCCCGACTTTGAAATTGCCGGCGTAGTACGCCGCACTGGAGCTGAAAACCGTCCCGCAGAACTGAGTGAATACCCTGTTGTAAAGAATATCAAGGAATTGGAAGGTGTTGATGTTGCAATTCTTTGCACGCCAACCCGCAGTGTAGAGAATTATGCTAAAGAAATCCTTGCACTTGGCATCAATACGGTTGACAGCTTCGATATCCATACCGGTATTGTCGATTTGCGTCGCACGCTGTCTGCTTCTGCAAAAGAACATAAAGCAGTTTCTATTATTTCTGCAGGTTGGGACCCGGGAAGCGACTCTATCGTACGTACCCTGTTGGAAGCTATTGCTCCGAAAGGAATTACTTATACAAACTTTGGCCCGGGAATGAGTATGGGACATACAGTAGCTGTAAAAGCTATTGATGGTGTAAAGGCTGCTCTTTCCATGACTATTCCTACCGGAACAGGTATTCACCGTCGCATGGTTTATATCGAATTGAAAGACGGTTATGAGTTTGATAAAGTGTCTGCTGCCATCAAAGCAGATCCATATTTTGTGAATGACGAGACACATGTGAAATTAGTTCCCAGCGTAGATGCTTTGCTTGACATGGGACATGGTGTAAACCTCACTCGTAAAGGTGTTTCCGGTAAAACTCAGAATCAATTGTTTGAGTTTAATATGCGCATTAATAATCCTGCACTTACAGCTCAGGTATTGGTTTGCGTAGCTCGCGCTTCCATGCGTCAACAACCTGGTTGTTACACTATGGTAGAGGTTCCGGTTATTGATCTTTTGCCGGGAGATCGTGAAGAGTGGATCGGACACTTAGTGTAAGAAAATAGGATTATATAGAACAAAGGATGACCAAGGTAATATTGGTCATCCTTTTTTATTGAGGTAAATTTAAAGTTCTTTTTTCCTGGTTATATATTTTCTTCATCAGGTATTTTTTTATAAACAATTTGTATAGGTGCATCTATCCATTTCTCCGTTTTGAAGTCGAATAAGTTCATATTCATATTTAATACAAAAGTATCTTTTCCAGTTCTTTTCATAAAATTAATGCAGCCGAATTGGTCATCATGATCGTTATTAGGAGTCAGAATCACTTCGTCACCATCAGTAAGTTCATACGTATATGCTATAAATTCCTGAAGATAGAATGCCAGAAAAGGAGAGCCATCAGAGGTGTACTCTATGTACTGGCAAGGAATGTTGAAATTTGCAAACTGAGCATTGTTCGTATGGTATTTTAAAGGGCGCATTTCCGCATAATAGAAATCAAATGAATAACAATGTTTAAGAATTTCAGACTCGTTCAGATAGTAAGGAGATATTATTTCTAAATAGACATCATTTGATACAATACCATCATTATTCATGTCTACTGCTTTTTCGGAGATTATGGAAACTATTTTATAGTTACCTGCAAATTTACTGACAGGAGAATCGTTTGACTTATTACAAGATATAAATGTAATAATAAATAATAGGTAGATTAGCTTTTTCATGGCATTGAAATTTGTGTTTAGTTTTAGATTATATAGTCTTGATATAGACAAAGGTAGTAAGAAATTCTATATAAAAGAACTGCATCAAAATAAAATCGTCAGTTTTATTTTGATGCAGTTGACATCTGTGGTTAAATTCTCTTAGAACAGGAACCGTAGAATATCATTAAAGTTTGCCCAAAGCAGCAATCCGAATAGCAGGAACATACCCACCATTTGCGCACGCTCCATAAATTTATCACTTGGTTTGCGACGAGCCACAATCTCATAAATAAGGAATAGTACATGTCCGCCATCCAGTGCCGGAATAGGCAAAATATTCATGAAGGCGAGAATAATAGAAAGGAATGCTGTCATGTACCAGAACTGATGCCAATCCCATGTAGCAGGGAAGATGCTTCCGATAGTTCCGAAGCCACCCAATTGCTTGGCGCCCTCTTTAGAGAAGAGATATTTCATCTGTCCTACATAGCCTTTCAGAGTTTGTACTCCCAATGCTGCACCAGCGGGGAAAGAGGCCAGAAAACTATATTCTTTCTTTACAACCGGCAGTAACTGATTGGTTGCCGTACGTACTACTACACCTATCTCATAGATTGAATCTGTAGCAAAAGTTATAGTATCTATCACTCCGGCACGTGCATAAGTCAATGTGATATTATGAGAAGCCGAATCCGCTTTCTGACGGCGTAACATCTCTTCTTTGAAATCGAAATAAGCAATGTTCTTTCCGTCCAATTGCATAATACTGTCACCCGCTTGCAGGCCGGCAAGGGCAGCAGGACGGTTGGCACAAATACTATCAATAACATATGGATAGCGGAATGAGGCAAAACGTACACTGTCTGCCAGCAGACGCTCCATAAAATTCTCAGGAATATAAACGGATACCTCTTGCCCATCACGGCGTACTGTTACTTGGCGGGCATCGACAACGCTTGTCAGCATATCACCACCGTAACGTTCAAAGGGTACACCATCAGCAGATATCAGTACGTCACCGTCACGGAAACCGATAGCTTTTGCCGTTTCGTTGAATTCCATACCCAACGGAGCTTTTTGTACCGGTACGTATTCATCTCCCCAAGTAAAAAGTATCATAGAATAGATGAATAATGCCAATATGAAATTGAACAATACACCACCTATCATGATTAACAACCGTTGCCATGCCGGTTTGGCCCGGAACTCCCACGGTTGCATTGGCTGTTGCATCTGTTCGGTATCCATAGACTCATCTATCATACCTGCTATCTTTACATAACCACCTAACGGCAGCCAACCAATACCATATTCCGTATCACTATTTTTCGGCTTGAACTTGAACAGGGTAAACCAAGGGTCGAAGAACAAACAAAACTTTTCTACCCGTGTCTTGAAAAGACGGGCGAAGAGGAAGTGCCCTCCCTCATGAACGATAACGAGCAACGAAAGGCTCATAATGAGTTGCAGGGCACGAATCAAAAATGTTTCCATCTAATAATTTTTCTATTTTACTATTAACTACTATTTACTATTCTTATCCTCCTCTTCCCGGGAGGAGGAGTACCCTGCCCTTCGGGCACCCCTCCTCCGAGGAAGAGGGGAATTGAGATACTCTATTTATACCTGTACGATTTATTTTATCAACTCTTGTACAATACGGCGTGTCATCGCATCCGTAGCTACATAGTCTTCATATTCCGGTTTTGCCACAAATGATACGATAGACATTGCTTTCTCTATCACGTCACTCATGCCGAGGAATGAAATCTCATCCCGCAGGAAAGCGGCAACTACCACTTCATTGGCTGCATTTACGATACAAGGCATATTTCCGCCTTTATGCAAAGCTTCGTAAGCCAAAGCCAGATTACGGAAACGGGTGGTATCCGGTTGTTCGAATGTCAGGTTTGTGCACATCTTGAAATCTAACCGGGGAAATGAAGCCTTCAAGCGTTGCGGATAAGAGAATGCATACTGAATAGGCAGACGCATATCCGGCATACCCAATTGTGCCTTTACTGCACCGTCTTCAAACTGCACCATCGAATGTATAATAGATTGCGGATGTACTACCACTTCAATCTGACCCGGACGTACACCGAATAACCATTTTGCTTCTATCACCTCGAACCCTTTGTTCATCATTGAAGCGGAATCAATCGTGATCTTCGCTCCCATATCCCAATTAGGATGTTTTAAGGCTTGGGCTTTGGTTACCGTAGCCAGTTGCTCCATTGTGCAATTGCGGAACGGACCACCGGATGCCGTAAGGATCACCTTCTCTATCGGATTGCCGAGCTCCCCCGCTAAACATTGGAAAACGGCTGAATGTTCGGAATCTACCGGTAATATAGGTGTACCGGATAGGCGTGCCATATCGTTAATCAGCTCACCTGCCACAACAAGCGTCTCCTTGTTGGCAAGAGCGATAGGCTTACGGGCACGAATAGCATTCATGGTTGGTTTCAGTCCGGCATAACCTACCATCGCGGTCAGTACGATGTCAATTTCCGAGTCTTCCACAATCTGGCAGATAGCATCCGTTCCTGCATATACTTTGATAGGCAGGTCGGCGAGGGCTTCTTTCAGTTGGGCATATTTCGTTTCGTTGGCTATAACTACCGCTTCAGGCTTGAATTTCCGAGCCTGAGCAATGAGTTCTTCTACACGGTTGTTGGCGGTCAGCACATACGCTTCGTACTGATCGGATTGTTCTTCAATCACTTGTAATGCCTGCGTACCTATGGAGCCGGTAGAACCGAGTATAGCAATTTGTTTTTTCATTTATCTATCACTTAAAATACAATATATTGTTCCGGATTCACCGCCCGTCCTTTGTGCCATAACTCAAAGTGCAGGTGAGGACCGGTTGTCAGTTGTCCGCTGTTTCCTACCAAAGCAATAGCCTCTCCGGCCTGTACAGTGTCTCCTTCACGTTTCAATAAGGAACTGCAATGCTTATATACGGATATAAAGTCTTGATTATGTTGTACTTCTATCACATACCCTGTTTCGGCCGTATAAGTACTCAAGATAACTGTACCATCCAGCGTAGCAAGTACGCTCTCTCCGGGATTGGCGGCGATATCCGTACCGTAATGTTTTCTGTCAGCATCAAATTTTTCTGTAATCATCCCTCGCGTGGGACGATAAAATATCAATCCTTCTATGTCCGGGCGGGCTGTAATGCTTGTCAGATTATACTTTTCTGTTTCTTCATATTGTTTCCGGAACTCCGCTTCCCGCTGTGTGCGTTCCATCAACGAGTCTTCGCGTACGGTAGTCAGTGAGTCCATATTGTGCACAGTATCTACCCGTATGGTCCCACTGAAAATATCCTGTATATTCATGATATACAAATTCTGGCGATCTACCAACTGTTGAAGTGAATCTACTCGTAAAGCATTCTCTACCACTTGGGCACGGATTTCACTGTTCATATATCCCGGCAAGTAGTTACGCAACGGAGTGAAAGCAATGATAACTGAGGCAACCAGAAACAAAACAGTCAGCACAGAAAGTAATACCGAGATGCCGTTTAGCTTGGATACACGGAGACCGACTACTTCTTCGAGTGTATTCTCGTTAATGATAGTCAGCTTATATTTGAATTTGATATTACTCCAGAATGCTTTATGTCGTTTCTTTTTCACCATACGCGTTTATCACTTTATCGCCCTATCGCTTTATCACTCATATTACACTTCCTCTGTTTCATCCAAAGCCAGCAATCCTTCGGGTAAATCCATTGTGATTACTTTGTGCTTTTGGTCAATGTTCAGGATGAATTCTTCTTGTGCAGGAATCAGTAACTCTTCTCCCTGATGATCAACTACAAACAAGGTGTTGATGGTTGCAGTATCCACCTCTGTCACTTCTCCCAAGTCTCCGTGGTTAACTTCTTCTATGCGGAAACCTACGAAGAAATCCCAGGTTAGTTCTCCCGGTCCGGCATCTTCGGCATGTTTGGCAGGAAAATAAACTTCCACGTTGGTGAACATCCGTGCACGTTCTGCCGTGTCTACTCCTTCCAGCTTTACCAATGCAGTGGAGTCGGAGCGGAAACGGTATTCCTCCAGGAAGAAAGGTACGAAAATACCATCCAACAGGCAGATCAGGTATTCAGCTTCCACCCGGTCAAAAATGTCATCGGTGAATGTGAATGACAACTCACCATGAATGCCGTGCGGTTTGTTGAATACTCCTATCTTATATACATCTTCTCTTTTTATCATCTTATCATCCTACCATTCTTAATCATCTTCTACCATCCCATATCATATTCTCGTAATTCTTGCTCCGATAGCATTCAGGCGTCTTTCAATATCCTGATACCCCCGGTCTATTTGTTCAATGTTGTGGATACGACTGCTTCCTTCCGCACTCATGGCGGCAATCAGCAATGCAATACCGGCACGAATATCAGGTGAAGTCATATTTCCGCCTCGCAGACGCATGGCATGGTTATGGCCAATGACGACGGCACGGTGAGGATCGCAAAGAATAATCTGTGCTCCCATATCTATCAGTTTATCCACGAAGAACAGGCGACTCTCGAACATCTTCTGATGGATAAGCACGCTGCCTTTTGCCTGAGTGGCAACTACGAGCATTACACTCAGCAAGTCCGGCGTCAGTCCCGGCCAGGGAGCATCGGCAATAGTCATAATGGAACCATCTATGAAGGACTCTATCTGATACGTTTCCTGTGCAGGAACATAGATATCGTCTCCCTGTTGTTCTAGTTTGATGCCCAGACGGCGGAAACTTTCAGGGATGATGCCCAGGTTTTCATAAGAAACATTCTTGATGGTGAGCTCACTTTGCGTCATGGCTGCCATACCGATAAAACTGCCGACTTCGATCATATCGGGAAGTATCGTATGTTCGGTACCGTGTAGTTCGTCCACTCCTTCAATGGTCAACAGATTGGAGGCAATGCCTTGTATCTTGGCGCCCATACGGTTCAGCATCTTGCAAAGTTGTTGCAGATACGGTTCGCAGGCAGCATTATAAATCGTGGTTGTTCCTTTGGCCAGTACAGCTGCCATCACGATGTTGGCAGTTCCGGTTACCGAAGCTTCGTCCAGCAACATGTAGGTGCCTTTCAGTTCGCAAGCTGAAATCTCATACGCTTCGCGTTCTGCGTTGTACGAGAAATCTGCACCCAGGTTCTGTATACCGATAAAGTGAGTATCCAGACGTCTGCGTCCTATCTTGTCCCCACCCGGTTTTGATATCATCGCTTTATGGAAGCGTGCCACCATCGGGCCGATTAACATAACCGAACCTCGCAGACTGGAACATTTCTTAAGGAATTCATCACTTTCCAGATAACTCAAATCTAGCTTTTCAGCTTTGAAACAATACGTATCAAGCCCTTTTCTGGATACCGTAACGCCCATGTCACGCATCAATTGAATGAGATTGTTGACGTCCAGTATATCCGGAATGTTATGTACGGTCACCTCTTCGGCTGTCAGCAGCGTGGCGCAGATAATCTGCAATACCTCGTTTTTTGCGCCTTGCGGATGAATCTCGCCGGATAATCTGTGTCCTCCTTCAATTACGAATGATGCCATAAATTGGGATTTATGACTTATGATTTATAATTTATGATTTATGAACGGACCTGCCGCTTATAAATCATAAATCTGAAATCATAAATCTATTAGTACTTTCTCTTATTATTCCGGTTATCTCTCCGGTTATTCTGATTGTTTACTTTCGGACGGTAGTTCTGATTAATACGTTCAGCCATCAGTTTGATGATGTTATCCGTCATCTGCAATTTGCCACCCGAATATTCATTAAGATCTTCTGCGATCTTGCGGTCGTCTACCGTATCCTTGTTCCAGGTCATGTAGTCTTTCTTCATGTGGTTGCAGATCAAGGCAATCAGATTCTGCTTTTCATCTCCTTCGGGAAAGTCAATTGCTTTCTTTATCAATACTTCCAGTGTACGGCCATAGTGGCGGTAACGGATTTTGGTACTGGGATAGGGAATCACTTCCGGGCGGGTATTCAAATTATCTTTGCGGATAATTTCGTAAGGGTAATCAATGTCCAGTTTGAAGTCGGACATGATAGCCAGATGATCCCATAGTTTATGTTTAAAATCGGGTACATCACGCAGATGCGGGAACATATTACCCATAATGTTGATAATGGTGTTTGCGCAACGTTGGCGTTCAGCACGGTCTTCGATTGTCAACGCATGGCTAACCATATTTTGGATGCTGCGTCCGTATTCCGGCAAAGGCATCCGCTTTTGTTGAGTGTTATATTGCATATATTATAAAAGTTTTTTCGGTTGGGAAGCTACAAACTCTTTCAGGTAGAATGGTTCAAAATAAGCTACATCCTTAAAGTCGTTTTCGGCTATTGCTTTTTCAGCAAGTGGGAACATCATCTTTGCCAGCGGACGAATATCGTCAATGAAGTGCGCATTGGGATGAGTTATTTTATCTTTGCACTTGGCTGCTCCGTCTCCAAAGAAATAAACGGGATGTTGATCCAGAAATTCCGTATAAGAGTTTTCGTCTACAATGTCAGCGGCTATGTCGCGCACAGGTTTCAAGGCACGGTCGTAGATGGCAGCATATACCTCCATGCGGCGTGCATCGATCATCGGGCATAGCAATGCGTCTTCGGGCAATTCATCATGATAAAGCAATACCGGTACGCATTGCACCTTTAATGTCGGAAGACCGATCAGCGGAATATTACGTCCGTAACAAACTCCTTTCGCCATAGATACGCCGATACGCAGTCCGGTGTAAGAACCCGGTCCGCAACTCACCGCCACTGCATCAATCGGCATGGCATGACTGTCGGCAAACGACAGAGCTTCGTCTATAAATACTCCCAGCAGAGCGGCATGAGACGGGCCGTTCAGGTCTTCTTTGTTAAATACATTTTGTCCATCTTCACTCACAGCAACGGAGCATGCCGAGGTGGACGTTTCAATATGTAAGATACACGACATAGTCTTTTGTTAGTTTAATTGTGGCAAATTTACAGGTTTATTTTCAGATACACAAGCGAATCCAAAAAGGGTTCGGTATCTTTCTTACAGCATAATTGGCAGGTTTTTAGATTATTTCTATCTTTGCTGTCTGATTTTAGGAATAAACGCTGAATTCGTTAACATAAAATAACCGGCACAAGGAGGTCGTTGTATCTGTAATTATGATCGTAGCTATTATTATTGTACTTTTTATTTTGGTGGTGATTTCGATGTACAACTCATTGGTGAGAAAGAGAAATCAGATAGAAAATGCTTTTTCCACTATTGATGTCATGTTGAAACGTCGCTTCGATTTGATCCCCAATCTGGTTGCAACCGTTCAGCAATATGCCAAGCATGAAGCTGATACATTTGCTGCAATAACGGAAATGCGCAACAAGACTTACACTTCTCTTAATGACAGCGAAAAGGCGGAGTTTGACAAAATGTTTTCCAAAGTGCGTACTCAATTCTTTGCAGTGGCGGAGAACTATCCCGAACTAAAAGCTTCTGAAAATTTCCTGCAATTGCAGCGTTCGCTCAATGAAACGGAAGAACAGCTGGCTGCTGCCCGCCGCACTTACAATGCCTCTGTAACCGATTACAATAATGCCGTCCAGACTTTCCCTACAAATCTGTTGGCAGGTATGTTTGGCTTTACAAGAAAAGCGGTACTGACAATTCCGGAAGCAGAACGTGCAACTCCGGATGTAAAGAACTTGTTCAATTCATAAAATAGCCGGCAATGGATTATGTAGATTTTGACTCTCTGGCGCAGAAACTGGCCCCCACATTGCAAGTTCTGGAAAATAAACGTAAGGAACTCCTGAGGAAAGGGCGTTCAGAGGGTTTGATTTATGCTGCTATTTTTCTGGTAGTAGGAGTGATCGCTTTGTTAATACTTAAATTGGAAGGGATCTTTGGCCCGATAGTTATTGTTGTTATTTCTGTTATCATTCTTATTACTTGTATCAATAATAAGTCGAAAATATTCTCCTCTTTTTATAAAGAAGAAGTGGTAGATGAAATAATCCATGCCTTTTGTCCGAATGCGACCTATTCTCCGAATGACGGAGTGGGTGAGGATCTTTTTAGAAATAGCGGACTGTTTACTTCTCCCGACCGTTATCATGCCGAAGATCTGATAGAAGGATGTCTGGATAAAACCAGCTTTATCTGTTCCGAAGTACATGCTGAAGAGCGTAGGGCTCGTTCTACCAAGAATGGAGTGCAATATTATTGGGAAGATATTTTCAAGGGATTTCTTTTCATAGCTGACTTTCATAAGGAATTTCAGGGAGAAACGACCATCTTGCGGAACAGCTTTTTCAAGGTTAAGATGGGAGCTTCAAGAGTGAAAATGGAAAATCCCGATTTTGAAAAAGTCTTTGATGTCTTTTCCACGAACCAGATTGAGGCCCGCTATCTGATTACCCCTTCCATGATGGAAAGAATGTTGAAGTTGGACAGCAATTTCAAGAAAGGAGTTACCATCAGTTTCCGGAATTCTACGATTCTGGTCGCCATTCCGGATTCAAAGAACCGGTTTGAAGCGGATGTGTGGAGTTCTTTGAATGATATGAGCATCCTTAAATCAGACTTTGCAGTGCTTCAATCCTTGCTGGAAATTGTAGATGAACTGAACTTGAACACACGTATTTGGAGTAAAGAGTAAGCGATAAACACATCACTTATTTCTTGAATAATTTTCACTAATGAAAATATTCATGTAATTTTGCGGAAAACTAAAGAATCTTATGATACAATCCATGACCGGATACGGTAAAGCGACCGCTGAACTGTCCGATAAGAAAATCAATGTAGAAATCAAATCGCTCAATAGTAAAGCGATGGATCTGTCAACCCGCATCGCTCCCCTCTACCGGGAAAAAGAAATAGAAATCCGTAACGAAATTGCTAAGGCACTGGAACGTGGTAAAGTGGATTTCAGTCTGTGGATTGATAAAAAAGATGCCTGTGAACTGGTTACTCCCATTAATCAGGATGTGGTAGTGGCGTATTACGAACGGATTCGCACCATCTCCGAAACGACAGGCATTCCTGCCCCCGAAGACTGGTTCTCTACTTTGCTCCGCATGCCGGACGTGATGACAAAGAACGATATTCAGGAACTGAGCGAGGAAGAATGGAAAGCTGTTCATGCCACTGTGCTTCAGGCCATTCGGAACCTTGTTGATTTCCGTATACAGGAAGGCGCGGCTTTAGAGAAGAAATTCCGCGAAAAGATTTCCAACATTGCCAAGTTGCTGACTTCTGTTGATCCGTACGAAAAAGAGCGTGTAGAGAAAATCAAAGAACGCATCACGGATGCTTTGGAAAAGACCATCAGCGTGGACTATGACAAGAACCGTCTGGAGCAGGAACTCATCTACTACATTGAGAAACTGGATATCAACGAAGAAAAACAACGTCTGAGCAACCACTTGAAATACTTCATCAATACTATGGAGGATGGAAGCGGGCAAGGTAAAAAGTTGGGTTTCATTGCCCAGGAAATGGGACGTGAAATTAATACGTTGGGAAGCAAGTCCAATCATGCCGAGATGCAGAAGATTGTAGTGCAGATGAAGGATGAGCTGGAGCAAATCAAAGAACAGGTATTGAACGTGATGTAATTACTATTTCAATATGGCTAAACTTATTATATTCTCAGCCCCTTCAGGGTCAGGGAAATCAACCATTATCAACTATTTGTTGGAGCAGAACCTGAATCTGGCTTTTTCTTGTTCCGCTACCAGTCGTCCGCCACGCGGAACAGAACAGCATGGGGTGGAGTACTTCTTTCTTTCTCCCGAAGAATTCCGTACCCGCATTGCCAATGACGAGTTCCTGGAATATGAAGAAGTGTATAAAGACCGTTATTACGGTACATTGAAGTCTCAGGTAGAAGCTCAGTTGGCTTCCGGACAAAATGTGGTTTTTGATGTGGACGTTGTAGGTGGCTGCAATATAAAGAAGTTTTATGGTGACCGTGCCCTGTCAGTATTCATTCAGCCTCCTTCGGTAGAGGAACTTCGTAAACGTCTGATAGGACGTGGGACGGATGCTCCCGAAGTGATAGAAGCCCGCGTAGCCAAGGCGGAATATGAACTGACGTTTGCCCCTAAGTTCGATAAAGTCATTGTAAATGATGATTTGGAGAAGGCAAAGGCGGAAGCTTTGCAGGTAATTACAGAGTTTTTATCCGAATAATTGGCTCCTATGTATAACCCGAAGCCTGTTTCTCCCAAACAAAACAAAGCATTGTTGATCCTCAACGTTCTCCTGGCACTTGTTTCTCTTGTGTCAGGGTTGATTGCTTTGTATTACCTGCAATGGACAATCATTATTGGTATGTCTGTGGTACTGCTTTCAAGCTGCATCAATGTTTATACTTGCTGGAAACGTATGAAAATAAAAAAATGAAAACGGGTATCTTCAGTGGCTCCTTCAATCCGGTACACATCGGACACCTTGCCCTCGCCAATTATCTTTGCGAGTATGAAGGGTTGGATGAAGTGTGGTTTCTCGTAACCCCTCATAATCCGTTGAAGGAAGAAGATGAATTGATGGATGATACCTTCCGTTTGAAGTTGGTTCAACTTGCCATTGCGGGGTATCCCAAGTTTAAAGCTTCTGATATTGAGTTTAATCTGCCCCGTCCGTCCTATACCATCCATACATTGGATAAACTGAAAGAAACCTATCCCGACCGGGAATTTCATTTGATTATTGGTTCGGACAACTGGGTGCTTTTTCCCCGCTGGTATCAGTCGGAGCGTATTCTTGCTGAAAACCATATTCTTGTGTACCCCCGTCCCGGTTATCCGGTTTCTTCCGATTCCCTTTCGAAGAATGTAAAAGTAGCTTCTTCGCCTACTTTCGAAATCAGCTCTACCTTTATTCGCCGGGCGATGGAGGAAGGGAAAGATGTTCGCTACTTCCTCCATCCGGCGGTCTACGAGGCGCTTTCATTCAGGTTTCCTCGTTAAAAGAGACCGATTATCACTGATTTTTTATATAAACCACTGAACGTCCTCCACCCCGTTTGCGGATAATGCCTTCTGCCAGATATTCCTGCAAATCACTACTGGCACGGCGGTCCGTTATATTCGTCAGGCGGGAGTACTCGGCGCGTGTGATGCAGATGTTTGCTTCCAGGAATTTCAGCATCATTTCTTTTCTTTTTTCCGGGGCTACTGCCGGTTTCTTTGTTGCCATCTTCTTGTCCAGTCTTTCCAAATGCATTTGATACCTCACGTATTTTTTAAATTCTTTGCTTGGACGGAACTTCACCGTTTCGAACCGTACGGATTCGGCACGGATGTCTTTTTTGTTCATGGCGGGTCGCGTACATTTCAGTGTAGTGCTGAAGTAGCCCAACTCGTCAAATTCCACATTGTAGCCTTCGGCAAGCCAGTCGCCCAGCGCATTGCTGATGGCTTGCATGATGCCTACTATCATGGCGTGCGGCATGTGCTGTTCCTTCATCACCCGTTCCTGAAATTCTTTTGCCGTAATGGTGCCTTTGGAGTGTACACGTGCGTGCAGTGGTTTCTTCTTACCTTCGCCACTGGGGTCCGGTGTTTCGTAGAGGTCATAAAAAGTACTCATATATACATTGTTTTAAGAGGTTTATACTTCCGTAGAAACAAACTGGCACCGGAACCGCAAGAAACTAATGTCGGATGTGCTACGAACTAATATCTCAGATACTAAAAAGTATTCTTACTACAAATATAGTAGTTTCTTACAATAACTGTTCTATTTTCTTACAATAATTATAGAATTATCTTACAACAGTTGATGTATGAATAATTTTTAGGCAACAAATTATTAGTTCCTTGCGGTGCGGGGATTAGTTTTTAGTAAGGATGGTATTAGTTTTATTAAGGCATCAAGGCTTGGCTCTTGCTGGCCAGATTTACTACGCTTTCTTCTGTTTTCTGGTTTATTCTGTTTACTTTTGCAAAAGATTATTTAAACACGCTTATAACAACATTTGCTATAATTTGTCAAACCGAAAATGAGAAAAAGGTAATAAACCAACTGAGTGCATGAAACCCAAAAGAAACAGGATATTTTGTCGTGATTGATAAAGAAAAAGGTTTATGCTTTAATGCAAAGAATTTAAAATTCACTTAATACATTTGCAAATCCTCCTATTAATTTGTTCCTTTGTAAAAGAGAGTTTTAAATAATATGCAAATGGAACATTCTATAGATGATAATAAAGTGAAGTATATTAACTTCTGTGTTAATGCTTTTGCCAAGCAGTATGACATGTCATTGCTGGAATCATTCAATTATCTGGAACGATATGGAGGGGTGGCTTTTCTGGATGAATGTTATGCGGCAGAACATTTGTTATCTATAGAAGATGCTGTTAGGGATTTGAGTATTATATGTAAAAATAATGGAGGAAAGTTGGAATGATATTATATCATGGGACATATATAGATATTCATTCTATTGATTTAGATAGATGTATGCCTTACAAGGATTTTGGAAAAGGATTCTATCTCACTGATATTGAACAGCAGGCAAAGGATATGGCTATTCGTAAGTCGAGATTTGTTCCTAAAAGTTCCCCATGTGTGCTGAAGTATGGATTTGATGAGAACTATTTGAAGGATGGGACGCTTCAAGTGAAGGTTTTTGAAGGCCCTACGGAAGAATGGGCACAATTTATTATATCAAATCGATATAATCCTGCGAATAAGGTTATACATGATTATGATGTTGTGATAGGCCCTATAGCTGATGATGGAGTGGCTTTGCAAATAGGGCTGTTTAGGGATGGATTTATAGATTTAGCGGCATTGACTAAAGCTTTAGAATATAAGAAACTGAATAAACAGTATTATTTCGGCACCGTAAAGGCTATTAATTTACTAAAGAAGATATGAGTACGAAAGAGTATTTGGTGCAAAGCATCGTCAGTCAGATGGTTATTTATCTGATGGATGAATTCCGTTGGGATATGATAACCGCTATGAAAGCTATATATCATTCGGAACTTTTCAGGAAATTGGATGATGCGGAAATTGGACTCTATACACAAAGTCCCAAGTATGTGTATTGTTATTTGAAGAAAGAACTGCTTACAGGGAAATATATTTGAGGAGATATTTTGATGTGAAAACAAAATATGAAATATTTATATGAAGGGTGGTTCGCATTTAAAAACGAACGCATGAAATTCTGGATAGAAAGGTGGATGGAGGATAACGGTGTGGCTTATACGGATGACTGTGCGGTCTGTGAAATTGCTTCTACTTGGATATCCGATGAGGTTGAAGACGACGAGTTATAAAGAAAATCCCCTTCACACCGGGTGCAAAGGGGATTCTCATATATAACAACTATAGCTTTCTTTACACGATACCTTGTGCCATCATAGCTTTTGCCACCTTCATGAATCCGGCAACGTTAGCACCCTTCACGTAGTTCACATAACCGTCAGCTTCTGTACCATACTGTACGCAGGCTTCGTGAATGTTCTTCATGATGCTCTTCAGTTTCTCGTCTACCTCTTCAGAGCTCCAGCTCAGTTTGATAGAGTTCTGAGTCATTTCGAGGCCGGATACTGATACACCACCTGCATTGGCAGCCTTACCCGGGGCATACAGAATTTTGGCATCCTGGAATACTTTGATAGCTTCCGGAGTAGAAGGCATGTTAGCACCTTCGGAAACAGCCATACAGCCGTTTGCTACTAACTGGCGAGCGTGATCGCCGTTCAGTTCGTTCTGAGTTGCAGAAGGCAGAGCGATGTCAGCTTTTTCACCCCAAGGTTTAGCTCCTTCTACATACTTAACACCCGGATATTGCTCTGCATATTCGCGGATACGTCCACGGTAGAGGTTTTTCAATTCCATGATGTAATCCAGTTTCTCGCGGTCGATACCTGCCGGGTCGTAAACGTAACCGTCAGAGTCGGACATTGTCAGAACTTTACCACCCAGTTCGAGAACTTTTTCAGCAGTATATTGAGCTACGTTACCGGAACCTGAAATCAGACAAGTCTTGCCTTTCAAGTCGGTACCTTGCTTCTTCAGCATTTCCATCAGGAAGTAGATGTTACCGTAACCGGTAGCTTCCGGACGAATCAGTGAACCACCGAACTCACGGCCTTTACCAGTGAATGTACCGGTAAATTCACGAGTCAGCTTCTTGTACATACCGAACATGAAACCTACTTCACGACCACCTACACCGATGTCACCGGCAGGAACGTCAGTTTCAGGACCAATGTGACGCCACAGTTCCAGCATGAATGCTTGTACGAAACGCATTACTTCGGCATTGGATTTACCGCGCGGAGAGAAGTCGGAACCACCTTTACCACCACCCATAGGCAGCGTAGTCAGTGAGTTTTTGAAAGTCTGCTCGAAAGCAAGGAATTTCAGGATTGAAAGGTTTACAGAAGCGTGGAAACGGATACCACCTTTGTACGGGCCGATAGCGTTGTTGTGTTGAACGCGGTAACCCATGTTGGTCTGAATGTTACCCTTATCGTCCATCCAAGTCACGCGGAACTGGTAAACACGATCGGGGATGCAAAGACGTTCAATCAGATTGACTTTGTCAAACTCCGGGTGTTTGTTGTACTCTTCTTCAATTGTAGAAAGTACTTCTTCCACTGCCTGATGATACTCTGGTTCGTTGGGGAACCGTCTCTTCAAATCTTCTAATACCTTAGCTGCGTTCATAATCTATTTCTTTTATTGGTTATTTTTCAGTTGACGAGAGTTCAGTTGACAAGTTGACGAGGGGTTCAGTTGATAAGGCATTTGCGCTGCCGCAGGGAATTCCTTGTAACTTGTTTCCTCGTATCTCGTTTCCCTTTTTCTCTGTTGCGGTTGCAAAAGTACACATAAAAATGAGACAAACAAACAATTTATAAAGAAAATGCGGTAGAAAACAACATTTTTATTGTTTTCTACCGCAAAAAGGAATAAAAAGACATTATTTATCCTCTCTTTAATGATTTTATTACCGGAATGAACACTAACGCTGCCGAAATGATAAGCGTCATGATGACTGGGCCATCAATTCGTTCGACAGTAGTCAGAACTATGTAGCAAAGTGCTGCCCAAAGCAGCACAATGCAAACACTTTGTGATTTCGATAACGGACGTCTCATTTACCTGCTTTCTTTTTGTCCACGATAGCATCGATAACGGCTACTGCGGTGATATTTACGATGTCGCGCACGGAACTTTCGAAGTCGGTGAAGTGGATAGGTTTGTTCAGTCCCATTTGTATCGGGCCAATCAATTCCATTTCCGTATTCATGGCTTGCAACAGTTTGTATGCGGAGTTGGCAGAGCTCAGGTTCGGGAATACGAGGGTGTTCACATCCTTGCCTTTCAAGCGGGTGAAAGGATATTTGGCGTCACGCATCTTGCGGTCCATGGCGAAGTTCACCTGCATTTCACCGTCAATGGCAAGATCAGGATAGTTTTGCTGCATGTACTCTACGGCTTCGTGTACGCTTACCGGACTACCTTCGGTGTCTGCGCCAAAGTTGGAGTAACTCAGCATGGCCATTACCGGGGTATGGTTGAAGAAACGCACGGTATGTTCCGACAGTTTGGCAATGTCAATCAATGTTTCGGCATTGGGGTGACGGTTGATTAACGTGTCGGCAAGGAAATACGTTCCCTTCTTGGAGTTCAGGATGTGCATCGTACCGAAATGCTTGTATTGCGGTTGTATGCCGATGACTTCCTTGGCTACCTTGATAGTGTTGCTGTATTTCGTATAAAGACCGGTGATGAATGCATCCGCATCGCCTGTTTCCACCATCATCATACCGAAGTAGTTGCGTTCGAACATCTTGTCGTTGGCTTCTTCGTAGGTGGCACCCTGGCGGGCACGCTTTTCAGAAAGGATGCGGGCATAACGTTCGCGGCGTGATGCCTCGTTCGGATGGCGCAGGTTTACGATTTCGATGCCTTCCAGGCTGAGGTCGAGTTCCTTTGCCAGTTTCTCAATGGTCTCGTCGTTACCTAAAACGATAGGATGGCAGATACCTTCGGCTTTGGCTTCTACGGCTGCTTTCAGCATATTAGGGTGGGAACCTTCGGCAAATACCACGCGTTGCGGATTGCGGCGGGCGGTGTCGTAAAGCTGACGGGTGAGTTTGCTTTCGTAACCCATCAGTTCGCGGAGTTGTACGCAGTAAGCATCCCAGTCTTCGATGTTCTTGCGGGCTACACCACTTTCCATGGCTGCACGTGCTACGGCGCAGGACACTTCGGTGATAAGGCGCGGGTCAACCGGTTTCGGGATGAAGTATTCAGGGCCGAAACTGAAGTTGTTTACGTGGTAAGCCTCGTTCACAACATCGGGTACAGGCTGTTTTGCCAGATTAGCGATAGCGTGTACAGCGGCAATCTTCATTTCCTCGTTGATGGCTTTAGCCTGAGTATCCAAGGCACCGCGGAAGATATAGGGGAAACCGATTACGTTATTAATCTGGTTCGGATAGTCCGAACGTCCGGTTGCCATCAGTACGTCGGGACGGGCTGACATGGCATCTTCGTAGGAGATTTCCGGTGTAGGATTGGCGAGTGCGAAGACGATGGGCGATGGAGCCATGCTGCGCACCATGTCCTGTGACAGTACATTACCTTTGGATAATCCCAGGAATACGTCGGCCCCTTTGATAGCTTCTTCGAGGGTATGGATGTCAGTACGGTCGGTGGCGAAATAACGCTTCTGTTCGTTGAGGTCGGTACGTGTCTTGCTGATAACGCCTTTGCTATCCACCATCACGATGTTTTCTAGGCGGGCACCCAGTGAAACGTACAGCTTCGTACAGGATACAGCCGATGCGCCGGCACCGTTCACAACGATTTTCACATCTTCAATCTTCTTGCCTGCTACCTGCAAAGCGTTCACAAGTCCGGCACTGGAGATGATGGCCGTACCGTGTTGGTCGTCGTGCATCACGGGGATGTCGAGTTCTTCCTTCAGGCGGCGTTCTATTTCGAAACATTCGGGAGCTTTGATGTCTTCCAGGTTGATACCACCGAAAGTAGGGGCGATGGCTTTGACTGCCTGGATAAATTTTTCAGGGTCTTTCTCGTTCACTTCGATGTCGAACACGTCGATGCCGGCGTAAATCTTGAAAAGCAATCCTTTACCTTCCATTACGGGTTTGCCGCTCAACGCGCCTATGTCGCCCAGACCGAGCACTGCGGTACCGTTGGAAATTACAGCTACCAGATTACCCTTCGCTGTATATTTGTATGCGTCCTGCGGGTTCTTTTCTATTTCAAGACATGGCTCCGCCACACCGGGGGAGTATGCAAGTGAAAGGTCGGTTTGGGTACTGTAGGGCTTGGTAGGCACTACTTCTATCTTACCTGGTTTGCCTTGTGAGTGATACAGTAAGGCAGCTTCTTTGGTTATCTTAGCCATGGTAGTTGATTATGAGTTGTTAGTTAAAAGTTATAATTTGGGCGCAAAGGTAGGAATAAATGTGATAAAATGTAAGTGCGTGTGCAATAAAAACTATTAAATTGTACTTATTCAGGGCTTATAGAAGGGAAAAAATAAATAGACTGCCTCTGAATAGCAACTTGCCGTTATTTTGCTCCGGATGACAGAGTGATAGGCTTCTTCCTATTCAGAGACAGTCTGAGGTTTGTTTTTGGAATTATATTTTTTCCCTATGTTTCTGCTTGTAGGTTAAGTAATTGCAGGCAGTCTTTACTTTATTCGGCTTTTTCTTCTCCTTCCGCTTCCGGAGCCTTATCTATCAACTCTAGGAACTGGTCGAGCTTCGGAGTGATGATAATTTGTGTACGGCGGTTGCGTTGTTTGCCCAGTTCGGAATCATTGTCTGTGATAGGATTGTACTCACCACGTCCGGCAGCAGAAAGCCGTTTAGGGTCAACGCCATATTTATTCTGCAATTCTTGTACTACAGATGAGGCACGCAGGGCACTCAAATCCCAGTTATTGCGAATATTGGTACGTGAGATGGGAACGTTGTCCGTGTTACCCTCTACCAATACTTCGTAATCCTTGTAATCGGTGATAATCTTGGCAATCTTGCTCAACGTTTCGCCAGCGCGTTCGTTGATTTCGTAACTGCCGCTCTTGTATAGCATATTGTCTGCCAATGAGATGTAAACCACGCCTTTCAAGACCTTTACATCCACCTCTTTTAGCTCTTCGCGGCTCAGGGAACGGGTGAGGTTGTTAGTCAGCACTACGTTCAGAGAGTCCGATTTGCTCTTGGTGTCCACCAGTTGCTTGATGTAGCGGTTGGAGGCATTAATCTCATCCACCAGTTTGGAGATGTTGATGTTGCCTTGGGAGTTCTGCTGGAGGCTCTTGTCCAGAGAACCTTGCAGGGTGGCGTAGCTGTTGCGCAACTCCTGATTGTTTTTTCGGGCTTCGCTTAGGCGATCCTCCAAGCTTTTGGACTGTGTGCGATACTCGGCGAGCTGGATTTGCGCATCCTGATAGGACTTATCGAGGGCAGTTTTCTCGTCCTTCAACTTGTTATAATCTGTTTGAAGATTCACTAATTCTTTCTTGCTCACGCATCCAGTCAGGAGCAGAGTCCCGGCTAACAGGAAGGATGCAGCTAATTTTGTACGTTTCATAAATCTTTCTATTATAATGTTTATAAGTAATATAACGCTAACAGTTTCCAAATGGTTGAACTGTTGCAAAGATAGTGAATACTATGCAATTATTCTTCTGCGGACATCACTTTTCTGATTTCAGTGTCCGCATCAGCTCCTTCCGGCAATCCCAGTTTTATGCGTATCCGGTATCGTGTTTTCGAGACACTGGATTTGCTGATACCCAAGGTGCGTGCCATTTCGAAGTTGTCCAGTTGCAGCATGGCGAGCATGCAGAAGAGTTCGTCGCTGTAGGTCAGGTCGGGGCAACGGCTCCGCAGACGGTTCAGTGCTGTGGGATAAACGGCGGAGAAGTTTTGGCGGAAGCGTTCGGCGTCTTCTTTGCTGAAAAGGCTTTGTTGCAGGCTCTCCATGATGCTGTCGAGGTTGCAGGTATTTTCGTGTGTGGCCTGGATGTCGGAGAGTTGGCGGACCAGGTCGAGATTGCGGTCGTTGAGTTGCTGGCGGTCGCGGATGAGGCTGTGCAGTTGCGTTTCCTGTTCGCGCAGCAGGGTGGCGGCGGCTTCCTGCCGGATGCGGATGGCACGATGCCTCATCACTACCCAGATGATGATGCCGGCAGCCAGCAGCAGGCAGAGTGTGCCAACGAGGAGGGTGGTGCGCAGGCGACTGTCCTTCAGTGCCACTTCGGCGGTGAGGGCGCGGTTTTCCTGCTCTTTCTTTTCGGTTTCGAAGCGGATGTTGGCGGCGGCAAGCTGGCGTATCTTCGCGTCGCTGGCTATGGAGTCGGAAAGGGCTTGATAGCGGGGCAGGAAGTCGGCAAGGAGGGCGAGACGTCCGGTATGGCGGTAGCACTCGGTGAGCAGACGGGCGGCCTGGTGGGCCATGAGGCGTTCGGAAATGTTCTCTGATTCCGTCACGGCACTTTCCAGCAGGGGGATGGCGCGGGAGTATTGTCCGGCTTGGGCGCAGGCGCTTCCGTAATAGTAAAGGTAGAAGGCTTGGCGATGGGCGGGTATTTGTCCTTCGAGGGTGGTGAAAATGCGCAGGCCTGCTTCCAGTGAGTCGGGCTGCAAAGTGAGCAGATGGGCGCGTTCGAGGGCGGCTTGCAGCTTATAGTAATCGTTGCCTGTACGGTTGAAGCAGCTGTCGGCTTGTTGCAGGGCGACGAGGGCATCGGCGGAACGGTTCATTTCGGCAAGGACGGCGGCTTTGTTCATGTAGGAGCGTCCGCGCAGGTTGTTCAGTATCTCGAAGTCTTTGGGGGCGTCGGTTACGATGGCGCAGTAGCGTAGGGCTTCGTCGTAAAGGCCGAGGCGGCGGTAGGCTTCGGTCAGGTTTTCGGCGGCGATATATTGCCCTTGTTCGTCGGGTTTGTCGGAGGGAGTGGAGGCAATGGCTTGGCGGCAGAGGGCGATGCTCTGTTCATATTTACCCTGGTGCAGGTAGATGTCGGCGAGGCGGGCTATGGCATGGGGATAGAGGCCACCGCGGAAACCGGTGCGGCGGGCAATGTCGATAACCCGCAGGAAGGCTTGCTCGGCATGGGTGCTTGCGCTGTCCACGCCCATGTAGGTGATGCCGGTGGCGGCACTCCAGTAGCTGTCGTTCTCGGGACATTCGAAGCGTCCGGTGGCTTGTGCACGGGCAAGGAGGCCGGAAGGGAGGGGGGCGGCGATACTGTCTTCTGTCCGGGCGAGCTTCATGGCTTGGTCGAGGCATTGCAGGGCTTCGGCGTGGCGGTCGAGGGGCATCAGCATCTGGGCTTTGGCGGTGAGGAGGCCTCGCAGGCAGTAGCGTTCCAGAAAGGGGAGGTGCAGGCGTTGGAGGCTGTCGAGGTGGCGGTAGCCGCCTTCAAAGTCTATTAGCAGGTTGTAGCTTACCATCAGGTAGCGCAAGGCACGGTTGCAGAGCAGGCGGCCTTCGGCGGTGCTGAGGGTGTCGGAGTGCTGCGGGGCGTCGGGATTGAAGCTGGCGGGCAGCAGGAAGATGGAGTCGAGATAGGGGATGGTTTCACGCTCCCGCCTTTGGTCGTAGAGGGGCTCTGTGGCGGCGAGGAAACGCAGGCTGTCGGCGTGGTAGCGGGAAGAACGGAGAGGGGCGGCTGCATTTCCGGTGATGGTTTCACTTCCGTTGCCGGTATGACAGGCGATGAGGCACAGTGGTAGTAACAGTAGCAGCAGTATCGGTTGTGGTATTTTATGCATGGTGGTTGTTTTCAGGTTTATACTGTAATTTTATTTATTTTCCATCTGCAATGTCATGAGGTTATTGTATTCTTCTTTATTTTTTAGGATACTTTTTTCGTGAAACAAAGATAAAGAAAAAAGTGTTACCCCCTGCACATAAACTCTTAAAAATGACCGATTATTCACGTGCCATAATAACAGATGCCGGGGTAAGCTTCGTAAAAAAGAGTGCGTAGCGGACGCTACAACGCTGTTTTCACTGTTGCGCCCTGAAACTTTCCGGCATAAGAAGAAGTTTGTCACTACGAAATTATAATATAGTAGGCCTGTCTCTTATACACATCTCCGAGCCCACGAGACCGAGGCTGATCTCGT
>ERZ1027087.67-NODE-67-length-59649-cov-7.599960_pt1 | contig 59649 bp, 54 predicted proteins | sample MGYA00519413_ERZ1027087 | MGnify/ENA primary metagenome ERZ1027087 (study PRJEB26926, sample SAMN06164438) | human gut metagenome | biome: ENVO:00009003; feature: ENVO:2100002; material: ENVO:00002003 | host: Homo sapiens | place: USA | collected 2012 ...
GAGCATTAGCCTTCCAAGCTGAGGGTCGCGGGTTTGAGCCCCGTCTTCCGCTCTTAGAGAGAATCCTGATAGTCAAATAATTGGCTATCAGGATTTCTCTTTTTTTATAGTCCATAAAAAAACAAATATGCAAACCGGAAATAATTAGCGAAACACTTGACATCACCTTCTCAATATCGTATCTTTGTAACATCCTTTTATAGATAATCTTTATTCAACTTTGCATTAAACTACATTTCATGGCATATAGGAACGGAGAAGCAACTGCTTCCCCGTTTTTTTATTCCCTCAACGCAGCAGGCTCCGATAGCTCACAGTTATATAAGCGTGGGCTTACACTTATATAAGCGTGAGCCCACACTTGCACAACCGTAATGCCACACTCCGTCGTCTCCAATGCCACACTTCAACAGTTTAAACATGTGGCATTCAACGGACTAAGATGTGGCATAGAGGAGAATAAAGTGTGGCATTTGCCTCGCTAACCACAGGCAAAAGATATCAGAAATTCACAATCACAAGACATTCGAGTCATGACACTCATCTTGGCAGTATTCCCGTTAATAATACATAAATTTGCTATTGACAAAAGGCAACGATTATCTGCCGGAATCAGTAAACATTATTTTTAATTTGAAGCAAATCACAATAAAGAATGTTTCATTGTGAACAGAATTATTTCAAAAACATTCCCTCTTATTTCATAATATTACTCCTGTACTGCGTCGGCGTCAGATTAACCAACTGCTTAAACGTGCGATTGAAATGAGTGATCGAATCGAAGCCGCATTCCACAGCTATCTGCGAAATATCCATCTCTCCCAATGCTAACAATTTACAAGCATATCCCACACGCATTTCCATCACATACTGCAAAAGCGTCTTCCCTATATTCTCCTTAAAGTAACGACAGAAGGCGCTGGAGTTCATGCTCGCCATTCCGGCTATTTCATTCAATTTGAGGCTACGGGTGTAGTTATTGTTTATAAAGGAAATGATTTTATCAATCCGCTTGTTCCCCAGCGTAGGAAACTTTTCGTAATAATGCAGACTTGCCAGCGTCCTTCTTTGCGGACTGACTGCCAGCTCCTGCAACAAATCCAGCAACCCACTTATCTGGTGAAAACCACTTAATGAAAGAAAGCCGGAAAGCAACTCCCCTACCCGGGTTGCATCCTGTTTCGGAAAGATGATACCTCTATTCGATTCCTCCAACAGCATTTTTATTTGCTGAAACTGAGGGTAATAATCAAAGGAATACTGCATAAAGTTCTGCTCAAACTGAATGATAGTCCCTTGCACGCGTGAAGTGGCGTTCTCCGAACCATAAATATCATTGCTCCGCATGTAATGGGGCAGATTAGTACCGAACAGAATCACATCACCCGCAGAGAACTTCTCAATGCAATCGCCTACAAAGCACAGACCATGACTCTCCTTTACATAAATGATTTCATACTGACTGTGGAAATGCCACGGATAAGTGAAACGATCATAATCGTAATGCCGTGCCTTGATCGGATTCGACTCCGATATAGGCAACTTTTCATTTATAATCGGTCGGCGCATATATTCTGCAAAGTTTAATTCACACACAAAGATAAGGAAAGACAATAGAAATGCTACTGCATACATGCAAAAATCCGCATATATTCTGCAAATATTCATTTATCGCAGCATTATTTTTGCACGTATATTTGCAGTCAAGAATCAGTTAAACTATTAATATATAAATGTTATGGAAAAAACCTGGAGATGGTTTGGCAAGAAAGACAAAATCACGCTCGACATGCTGCGGCAAATCGGCGTGGAAGGAATTGTGACTGCCTTGCATGATGTACCCAATGGTGAAATATGGACCGAAGAGGCTATCAACGATCTGAAAACCTATATCGAGTCTTACGGCTTACGCTGGTCTGTAGTAGAAAGCCTACCTGTTTGCGAGGCGATCAAGTATGCCGGACCGGAACGTGAACAGTTGATAGAAAACTATAAAGTCAGTCTGGCAAACCTGGGCAAGTGCGGTGTGAAAACCGTATGCTATAACTTTATGCCCGTTATCGACTGGATACGCACGGATTTGCAACATCCCTGGGCAGACGGCACTTCGTCACTCTATTTCGACCGTGTTCGCTTCGCTTACTTCGACCTTCGAATCCTCGGACGCGAAGGAGCCGAAAAGGACTACTCCGCCGAAGAACTGGCAAAGGTTGCAGAACTGGACAAGACCATCACCGAAGCAGAAAAGGATGATCTCATCGACACGATCATCGTAAAGACGCAAGGTTTCGTCAACGGAAATATCAAAGAAGGAGATAAGAATCCGGTGAACATCTTCAAGAAGCTGTTGGCACTCTATAAAGGTATCGACCGTGATATGCTACGCGAAAACATGCGTTATTTTCTCTCCGCCATCATGCCTGTCTGCGAAGAATATGGTGTGAATATGTGTGTGCATCCCGATGATCCTCCGTTCCAAGTATTAGGTTTGCCACGTATTGTCACCAACGAAGCAGACATCGCCTGGTTCCTGAATGCAGTGGATAACCCGCATAACGGACTGACCTTCTGCGCCGGTTCCCTCAGTGCAGGCGAACATAACGATACCCGTGAATTGGCAAAGAAATTCGCTAAACGTACTCACTTTGTCCACCTGCGCAGCACGGCTGCCATGCCCGGAGGCAACTTTATAGAAAGCTCGCACCTGACCGGACGCGGACATCTGATTGACCTCATCCGTATCTTTGAGAAAGAAAACCCGGAACTGCCTATGCGCGTAGACCACGGACGGATGATGCTGGGCGACGAAGACAAGGGATATAACCCCGGATATTCATTCCACGGCCGTATGCTGGCATTGGCACAGGTAGAAGGAATGATGGCAGTGGTGCAAGACGAAATAAACAATTAAAAACTAATAATTAAATAAGGAGATTATGAACGAACAATTCAGTATTGCAGGTAAAGTAGCCGTTATCACCGGTGCAGGTGGTGTATTGGGTGGCAGCATTGCCAAATGTTTCATGGAGCAAGGTGCCAAAGTAGTAGCCGTTGACATCCGTCAGGAACAACTGGACAAACGTGTAGAAGAACTGAAAGCTTACGGTGAAGATGTGATCGGCATCGTAGGTAATGTATTGGACATCGCCAGCCTTGAAAAATTGGCTGATGACATCGTTGCCAAATGGGGACGTATCGACATCCTGCTCAACATTGCCGGTGGCAATATGCCGGGTGCTACGCTGGCTCCCGACCAGAACTTCTTCGACATGGACGTTACCTGCTGGGAGAAAGTGACTAATCTGAACATGAACGGAACCGTTTATCCTTCTATGGTATTCAGCAAAGTGATGGCTAAGCAAGGTAAAGGCTGTATCGTAAACGTATCTTCCATGGCTGCTTACAGCGCTATCACCCGCGTTCCGGGTTACTCGGCAGCTAAGACAGCTGTTGCTAACTTCACTCAGTGGCTGGCAAGCGAACTCGCACTGAAGTACGGAGACGGCATCCGTGTGAATGCTATCGCTCCGGGTTTCTTCATCGGCGACCAGAACCGTGCCGTGCTTATCAATCCTGACGGTTCGCTGACAGACCGCAGCAAGAAAGTTTTAGCCAAAACTCCGATGAAACGCTTTGGAGATATCAACGAACTGAACGGCGCCGTACAATTTCTGTGCAGCGATGCGGCAAGTTTCGTGACGGGTGCATTGCTGCCGATAGATGGCGGATTTAGTGCATTCAGCGGAGTATAAAAAGTTACACCATATTTTTTCCATACAAAAGCTGTTTCAGAATTCTGAGACAGCTTTTGTTGTTTAATAAAAGAATGCGAACGTGCACTTAAAATAAATCCATATCCACCGTTTGATATTCAACATTTTCCAGTTACCTTTGTTGAAATGAAAACAAAACAAGAGAAAGGAGACGAACTTATGGCTGGTAATTATATTCGTTTCGATTGGGCAATGAAGCGTCTGCTGCGCAACAAAGCCAATTTTGGGGTACTGGAAGGATTCCTGACTACCCTTTTGAAAGAAAACATCAAGATTCAGAAACTTCTGGAAAGCGAAAGTAATCAAGAGGATGAGTTTGATAAGTATAATCGTGTGGATATGCTTGCTGAAAATTCGAAAGGCGAACTTATCCTGATTGAAGTCCAGAATAACAATGAATATGCTTACTTCCAGCGCATGCTGTTCGGCACTTCCAAGCTTGTGACGGAATACATCAATCGTGGCGAAGGATACGATAAAGTACGCAAAGTTTACAGCGTTAATATCGTATATTTCTCCCTAGGCAATGGAAAAGATATCGTATATCATGGCAAAACAGAGTTCCGCGGCATCCATGAAGGGGATATTCTGGAACTAACTCCTTTTCAGAAACAGACTTTCAGTGTTGATACTGTCAGCCAACTTTATCCCGAGTATTATATTCTGAAAGTAAATGATTTCAATCAGGTGGCCAAAAGCCCGTTAGAGGAATGGATTCATTATCTGAATACAGGTGATATTCCCGACAGCGCTACTGCTCCCGGTTTAGAGGAGGTTCGTGAACACCTGAAGATAGACAGGATGACTAAAGACGAGTTGAAGGCCTATTATCGGCATTTGGATAATATTGTTATCCTCCGAGACAACATCTATACGGAACGTGCAGAAGGACGCGCAGAAGGGCGTGAAGAAGGACGCGCAGAGGGGCGTGAAGAAGAGCGTTATAGTATAGCTCTTTCCCTAAAAGAACTCAATACTCCCATAGATGTAATTATTAAATCTACTGGTCTTTCCGAAGAAGAGATTGCTACATTATAAAGAATTAGCTTTTTACTTGTTGACGGAATTAATTCCTTTCTGTGCAGAGAGGAGTTAACTCCGTCAACGAGTTTAAGACAGACCGCAGGATGTAACGGCCTTTACCTCATATTGTAACGACCTTTACCTCGGTATGTAAATAGAGTTACCGTGTGGGGTTAATAAAGTGACCCCAGCATGTTAATAAAGTTACCATTTAGAGTAATTGGTGCTCTTCCTATATTAATTCAACTATAAACTCGCATTATTAATCTTTTTCGCTTATATTTGCAATGTACTTCACAATGAAGTACATTTTATGGAATTTAGTTTAGTCGCTGCTGGAACTGCAACTCTATAGAGGTGAACTGAACTGAATAGGCATTCGTATGTTCTTGAAACTTACGATATACGCGTCTATTCAGTTTATTCTTCACCTCGGGTTGTTGCAGACCTCAGCAGTAGGATAGACTGTTTTAGGCGCGTTACATATGCAAACACCCATTATCAAATCCTACAAAGTACTCACGAGACAAAACTCCCGATGGTACAAGATAATCCTGTTTATACAACAAGGAAAAACATCTGCCATGTATATCATAAAAACGCAGGATCATGAGGTTCTTGAAACTCTCAATTCAACTTGTCTCAAAGAAATAAGAGACAAAATACAGTTTGTCGGTAATTTAATACTCGGCAAACCTCAGTCCAGTCCTATCCATCTGACATTCTATTACAGATTTATTCATTTAGAGCATCAGCATTACTCATGCCCAATGAAGAACTATCATATAGACTACATATTATAACTCAATTTTAAATACTATGAAATACTCATCACACCCCTACAACAGAAGGAAACTAAATTTCTTCCTCTTTATACACATTACTGCTTTCTGCATGTACATGATATTGATTCTAGTACTCGTTGTCCTTCGCCTTATATTGGAAGAAAAATACAAGGTGATAGATTCACTTCAAAAACAAATACAACAGTATAAAGAAATACCCACTACTCCCATATCCCACGAATACAGGAAGTGGTGGGATGATTATAGCTTAAAAGACGATCAGCGCTAACTTTATCTCTTAAACTTTACCTATTCTTTAGAATATCTTTGACCTAATCAGTCCGGACAATGCCATACAGACTCCAAGGATTGATGCTGTAAGAAGATACTCTAACTGTTTACATCTGCAAAAAAACGTTCTTTTTCCTTGCATACTTTAAAAAGATGCATTACTTTTGCCACTGTTAAACACAGTATTCACCCCTTTAAAACTGAAAGAAAGGGACTAATTTATGTTGGAACTATAATATCTCAGCCAGGACTAAGTTGACTCATCGGGATGATGGGGCTTTGCAATTTTCTTGATTAGTCCTACAATCACATTTATAATTTTATTATTATTCACTTCAATGCAGTGGACAGATAGTGTTGTACCTATCATCATCCCATGCATTGGGTACAAAACGCATATTGCACTGCCCCGTCGCGAGGCGGGCAGCCCATGCCGTATGCGTACACATGAAAAAAGAAAATATGGGAATACGATTAAAAGATTTAAGTAAGCTGGGATATAGAGACAATGTAGCACGCAGTCTGGCAGTAGCCATCGTCGGCAAACATTGCAAGCACCAAAGCAAAGAACAGATTATCAAGACACTGAGCGACGTGCTGAAAAATCCCGATACTTATAAAGAGAATGAGACATGGGGCAAACTGGCCGAACACCTGTCCCCCACCCTCATCGAAAAGAAGTTCACAGCATACGACTTGCTCGATGAGCCGTTGCCCTATAAAACCTATGGCGGCAAGTTCATAGAAACCCTCGCCAAACAGCAGATGAACCTGGCCATGAGGCTCCCCGTCAGCGTAGCCGGCGCACTGATGCCCGATGCACATGCCGGATACGGTCTGCCCATCGGCGGTGTACTCGCCACGGACAATGCCGTCATCCCCTATGCCGTAGGGGTGGATATCGGTTGCCGGATGAGCCTAACGGTGTTCGATGCCAAAGCGGATTATCTGAAAAGATACTCGCATCAGATAAAAGAGGCACTGAAAAACTATACCCACTTCGGCATGGAGGGCGGCCTGACCTTTGCACAGGAGCATGAAGTGACAGAACGGGAAGAATTCCGGTTGACACCTCTTCTGAGGGACTTACGCGGAAAGGCCATTCGTCAATTGGGCAGTTCCGGCGGTGGAAATCATTTCGTGGAGTTCGGAGAGCTTCTTCTGCAAGAAGAAAATATGCTGGGACTGCCCGAAGGCAATTATATGGCATTGCTGTCACATTCCGGTTCGCGCGGACTGGGAGCAGCTATTGCCATGCATTACAGCCAGATAGCCCGTGAAGTCTGCAAACTGCCACGTGAAGCGCAGCATTTTGCCTGGCTCGACTTGAACTCGGAAGAAGGACAGGAATACTGGATGAGCATGAACTTGGCAGGCGACTATGCCCGTGCCTGTCACGAACAAATCCACCTGAACCTCTCGAAAGCTCTGGGACTGAAGCCAATAGCGAACGTGAACAATCATCACAACTTCGCCTGGAAAGAGGAGATTGCACCCGGACGCACCGCCATCGTGCATCGCAAAGGGGCTACTCCTGCACAGGCTGGGCAACCGGGACTTATCCCCGGAAGCATGGCAACTCCCGGTTATCTGGTAGCAGGTCGGGGTGTGGAAGAGTCATTATGTTCCGCTTCGCACGGTGCCGGACGGGCTATGTCACGCCAGAAGGCAAAGGAGAGTTTCACCCAGTCGGCCATGAAGAAATTTCTCTCGCAGGCCGGGGTCACACTGATTGGGGGCAGCATCGAAGAGATGCCATTAGCCTACAAGAACATCGACCGGGTGATGCAACCCCAAGAGACATTGGTAGAAGTGCAGGGCAAATTCATGCCGCGCATTGTAAGGATGAATAAAGAGTAAGAGGCAAAGGCACGAAGCTTTGCAACAGATCATGCCCGCTTTCAGTACTTTCATGCTGAGGATGGGTATATAGATTATATTCCACATGATAATTTCCGGTGTGAAGTTATCTTATTATCCGGTTTGCCAGAAATGGGGAAAGATCATTATATCCGTACATTGCCACAGGATATTCCTGTGATAAGCCTCGATGCTATCCGGCGAAAGTACAAAGTTAACCCTACTGATAAGGCTGCCAATGGCAGGGTGGTACAGAAAGCTAAGGAAGAAGCTCGCAACTGATTGATTTATTCTTCACTTACGGGGCTAAAGTGAAGATTCTTTATATCGAAAAGCCGTATGCGGTATGGAAGAAACAAAATCGTGAACGGGAATTTATGGTTCCGGAAGCGGTACTGGATACAATGCTCGGGAAGCTGGAAGTTCCGCAACTGGGGAAGGCACATGAAGTGGTGTATTCTGTCTGACAGTAGGCAAGATACATCACTCTTTGTTTATCAATTGTTCCATTGCATTAATAAAGGCCTCAGCCCGTGGACGAAGTGTATTTACCAAAGCAAGATCACAATATGCAAAGTCACTATAATCACTTGCCTGACGTTTTTCAAATAGAAGGCTAAAGGTTGCGCCATGATCTAAGCTCAAATGCCTGGTGCGAACAAAATACATAGAAAGTTGTGTCTTTACGCCATTATGTGTATTGGCTTCTATCTCACAATTTAACAGCAGTGCAGAGGCAGTATAATAGCAAGCATAATAAAGACGGTTAACGGCCGCATTGTGTTATAATCAGCTTCTTTCAGGGTTTCATAAGCACGTTCCAAACGATAATTCACAATGGCGGCACGACTTTCGGAATCAAGTTTTTCTTTCATAACACGATCCCTTCCTTCATTACATTAATGCTGAATGGGGTCGTGATTCTTTCCCATACACGACGCAACACTACCATCGGGCTGATAATCACCCCGGTCTCCACTTTCACTTCATACAAATGACGGGTAATCTCCAATTCACGTTCAGGTGCCAAATGATCACCATCCAGCAATATGAGTAAGTCTATATCCGAATCTACCTGTGCATCTCCCCGAGCTTCGGCCCCATAGAAAATGGTCTTCGCATCAGGAGCAATGCGATGCGAAAGAAGATTGCCTTGCTTTTTTTTATAAGACTGACATAGAAACAGATGAATTTCATGTACATTTGTTCAAATAAAAAATAGTACGCTTATGGGAGAATTCAATATATACAATGAAATACTCGATTTTAGTGATTTCATTCATCTGTTTCTTAGTAAGGGTAAGAGAATTACCTTAGAAAAGAGCGAGTATTTTTGTAGGGCAGAAGAGAATTTCCCTTTTGTAGCTTATCTTGAGAAAGGTGCATTCAGATATACCTGTGATGATTCCGATGGAAAAGAGCATATTTTGTCTTATGCATTTGAGAACGAAATTCTCGGCAATTATTCGCCTTTGCAGAACAATAGTTATGCAATTTCCAATATACAAGCTATTCAAAGCTCCGTTATATATATGCTTTCTATATCTGAAATAAATTCATATTTCAATAGTAGTATGGAGACTCAGTTTCTTGGCAGAAGGATAGCAGAAGTTGTTCTTTTTTCAATGGCGCAGAGGCTCAAGTCTCTGTATTGCGATACTCCGGAAGAACGGTATTTATCATTAGTTACAAAATGTCCTGACGTACTAAACAGGATAACACTCAGAGAAATGGCTTCATATTTAATGATAACACCGGAAACCTTGAGCCGGATTAGAAAAAGAATTGTATTGAAAAGAAAATCTTGATTCAAATCAAGGTTTTTATCCTTTATTTTGCTCTACTTTGCAGCGAAATAATTTTGTACCTTAATTCGATCAGTATTATGAGAGCAAAAGAAAGATTTGGAATAATGTTATTACTTCTTTACACACTCTGTTTTATTAGTTGTGATAAGGACGATAACAATGTAGAGAATATCGTTATCATGTCCGTATCGCCTGAGTTAGTATGGATAAAAGCTACACCTTCAACTCCAACCCATCCTCGTGTTCAAATTATGGAATGTAGCATTGAGGGGAATAATGAAAAACTATATATAGCTCCAGATCAAATAGAAGGCTTTGAGTATAATAAGGGATATGATTACAAGTTAAAGGTTAAGATAAGCCCTCTTGAAAATCCCTCCACTGATGGCTCCACAGTCAGGTATGAATTAAGAGAAATTATATTCCAACATAAAGCACCATTTAAGATTCAACTTACGTATGCGGTTGATGCAGAACTCAAAAGCATCATAGAAGATGATTTACGGAATACCTCATCGTACCTTGTCGGCAGCGGTTATGTATTTAATGAGGCACTCTCAACGTGGGTACTTGTAGATGCAGATTATACTCCACTATTAAATGGGATATATCACAGAGAAAACGGTCCTCATGCAGAACTTCCTACTTCCTATAAATTGTTACCACCAGATGCGCAAATCGTTACGCATGTAAAATGGACCTTTATCTTTCAATCGGGCTCTGAACAAATGATACGCCCGTACGATGCCATTATCACTCAAATTGCCGGCTCTTCTTTCAATCGTCTTTGGTTTTACGAGGATTTGACTGAGTATTATAAGACAAAATATCCGGATGCCGGAGTTAAGGGTGTTGTGCGCGTACAGCGTCTTAGTTATAACAATCGCTGATTAATCCCCTCCGCGTAGCCCTATCTACCTGCATGGAGGGGATTAAGCCGAGCTACAATGTTTTCGGAAATACAACTTACTGCAATACAATACTTACCGAGAAATACGGCGCTATCTGGAAACAAGGATCATATTCCCTCCCCATCGCCTTAAAGAACGCTGACAAGCTTCTGCCATCATAATAAGCATTGCGCACCGCATTTATCCCCACCGTAACAGGCAAAGAAATGTGCTTGGAAACCTTGAATTCAGGACGGAAACCTACCACAATGTACTGGTGCGTAAAAATCTTATCATCACCATTCAACTCTGTCAAAGCCATCTGCCCACCCATTTCCGTAATGAAATTAATGCTGAACGTTTTGTTCACATTATACCCAACCGCAAGGTTAGCTCCATCCAAAGCCGAAAAGCTGCAAGTCAGTTTATGCCCATAATTCCAGTTTACGTATAATGCAGGAAACGCCATAGGATAACCGAAAGCATTGTTCAATGCCAAACCCACACCTAGTTCCAGATTAGGGAGTATACGCCTGACAAAGACCAACCCCGCACTTCCCAATACGTTCCGGAAACGTAAATGCGAAAACCGTGTATCATCCGTATACACGCCGACACCGACGCTTACCATCATCGACCATTTCTCACTCAAAGGCCGCACATGGAAAAGCGACATCTGCAAATTCAGAATCTCGGACAACACAAGAGGCTCTGCAATATTCTTATTATTCAGAGACGCATAATCTCCCGAAAGTCCGATACCCCATATCGTAGGCTGATTGCTTTCGTTCTTTTTCATCGACAAAGGCAGATTGGCACTTCCGTGATAAACCATAGCGGAACCTTTACTGTTACCCACTTTCTGATTGTGTTCATCCCGATAAGCCGATGTACCGAAATACTCTGTTTTAATAGTGATCTGTGCAGTGCATTCCACAGAAAGCATTAGAACTAGGACTGTTGCAATAGATATCCACTTCATTTTTGCTCTTTCTTTTAATGATTTGTATGCCACAAAGATTGTCAATATCAATGCGAACGAGGAAATCTTTTTGACCAAACCCCGGCCTGCTTATGACGAAACGGATAAGCAGCAACCACTTTATCCCTTATCTTTGCAACATGAAGAAACATCAGACTTTCAAACCGCGGCAGCTCTCTACTATCTTCTGGCTACTCATTGCCGGCACTTTCTGAGATGAAAGACTCCCCTGAACAACAACCCCTGAAATGCCTCATCGTAGACGACGAACAAATCGCCATCAAAGGCATTGCCAACCACATCAGCAAACTGGACTTTCTCACAGTCAACGCCACCTGTTCTTCTGCACTCAAAGCAAGAGGAATATTAGAAAACCAGTCTATCGACCTCATGTTTCTGGATATCAATATGCCCTATCTTTCCGGCATCGATTTCCTGAAATCATTGGATGAAGCACCGTTGACCATACTAACTACCGCCTACTCCGAATATGCCCTGGAAGGCTATCAACTCAATGTTGTTGACTACTTACTGAAACCAATTTCTTTTCAGCGTTTCTTCCAGGCAGTGACCAAGGCCGCCCATACCTTCAGAACCCAACTCTTACTGCAAAATAATGAAATAGAAGAAACTGCCCGGGAAATGTATATCAGGCAGGGGGATGCATTTACCCAGATATCCTGGAAAGATATACTGTATGTAGAAGGTATGCAGAACTATCTGAAACTGCACTTCAAGTCCAAAACTCTCGTCATCCATCAGACCATGGCTTCACTGGAAGAAATTCTGCCTCAAAGTGCCTTCTTCAGAATACACAAGTCTTTCCTTGTAAACCTCTCGCACATCGATTCCATTGCCAAAGGAAGAGTCTTCATCAATGGGAAAGAACTTCCAGTTTCAGCCCTGCGACGGGAGGAATTACTGCAAACAGTAGTCTATAAGAATTTAATCAGCAAATAAAAATTAGGCACATCCCCTCATGAACCATGACGGATTAGACAAGATTTCCGAATATTACATCTATCTTTGCAGGCGTAAACAAACAACGCACATTTTATAGAGAAAGTTTCTAAAACTCATTACCAAACTTACGCATAAAACAGATGAAAACAATCGTAAACGTCCCTACTAAGCAAAGCCTGATTCGGGAAACAAGAGATTATTTAATGATCGCCCTCGGATTAATTCTTTATGGTATAGGCTGGACAGTATTTCTGTTGCCCAATGACATCACCACCGGAGGAGTGCCGGGTATCGCCTCCATAGTCTATTTCGCCACCGACTTCCCTGTGCAGTACACTTATTTCAGTATCAACCTCATCCTGTTATTACTTTCCATCCGTATCCTGGGCTGGAAGTTCAGTATCAAAACGGTGTTTGCCGTATTCACCCTGACATTCTTCCTTTCCATCATTCAGAGACTGGCAAGCGGCGTGGTCTTACTGCACGATCAGCCTTTCATGGCGTGCGTCATCGGTGCATCCCTCTGCGGAGGCGGCATAGGCATCGCCTTTTCTTCCAACGGTAGCACAGGCGGAACGGATATCATTGCCGCCATCATCAACAAATACCGGGATATCACATTAGGCCGTGTAATGCTGATCTGTGACCTGATTATCATTTCTTCCAGTTACTTTGTGTTGAAAGATTGGGAGAAGGTGGTTTACGGTTATGTAACCCTGTACATTTGCAGTTTTGTTCTGGATCAGGTAGTGAACAGTGCCCGGCAATCCGTACAGTTCTTTATCATCAGTGAGAAATATGATGAAATAGCCCGGCACATCAATGTATATCCACACCGGGGCGCCACCGTCATTAATGCTTCCGGATTTTATAGCGGTAAGGAACAAAAGATGTTGTTCGTACTTGCCAAGAAGCGCGAATCAACAATTATTTTCCGATTGATAAAGGATATAGATCCAAATGCATTTGTATCACAAAGTGCGGTAATCGGGGTATATGGAGAAGGGTTCGACAGAATAAAGGTGAAGTAGCTACGAGCTACAAGTGACAAGTAGCTGCGCTGTGTTTTGCTATCGCACTTTGAAACTACTTGTCACTTGTAGCTCGTAACTCGTAGCTATTCCCCTTCCAAATATACACTACAGGGCGGCGGAGATACGGTTTCAGTTTCTCTGCCGCTTCTTTATCCATATAGTCAGTAGTTGTAAAAGTAAAGGTCAGTGTATTGTCCTTTGCAGAAAGATCGGCTTTCATCAGCAACATATCTGCCTGTTCGCCGGCATCTCTCACTTCATAATCCATCACCGTATCGGGTAATGACAGGAAATCTTTCATTACAGGAGGCGTGAGGAAAGAAGAAGCGGGCAATTCTTCCCAACCAGTGGTATAGAAATGGACATCACTATCACAAGCAGGGGCACAAGCTGTAGATACGGTACAGATTACTTTCGTGCTGTCGCTCGTAGCCAGCAGTTTCATTTGCCAGGAGCTTTGCGGTGTCATCTGGATACGGATATAGTCGGGAGCAAGCTCCGTCATTTCCGATTTGCCGCCAAAACGGTTGGTTACTTCCGCTTTCATCTTACTTTCAAGGAAGTCGATACAGTCGGCACGGTTCACGGCAGTAAGCAACGGACTGAGGCTATCGGGCATATTTTTGAAAAAGGTTTTAGCTTCCTGGGCTTGCAGAGAACACGTCCAGGCACAAGCCAAACACAAAAACATAGTCAATTTCTTCATCATATTATTTTTCTGTTATTCCTATTTTGTATTTTATTACTTCAACACAATCTTCAGAGCCAGGAGCATATCTCTTCAAGAAAACGTGCATCTGTTTCGTCAAAGGTATTCAGGCTTTCACTATCTATATCGAGCACACCCCACACCTCGCCATTCTCACGAATCAACGGAACAACGATCTCCGAGCGCGACAACGAACTGCAAGCTATATGTCCGGGGAATGCATCTACATCGGGCACCACCAACGTCTCCGCCTTAGCCCATGCCGTGCCGCAAACACCCCGTTCTTTCCGGATACGTGTGCAGGCTATCGGTCCCTGAAAAGGGCCCAATACCAGTTCTTCTTCTTTCACCAGATAGAATCCCACCCAAAAGAAACCGAAAGTCTCTTTCAGCGCAGCCGAAACATTTGCCAGATTGGCTATAAGGTCATTTTCACCTTCAATCAGGCTCTTTATCTGGGGAAGCAAAGTCTGATACTTTTCAGCCTTGCTGCCATTGCTGATACATAAATCTTCTGCCATATATTCTGTCTTGAGATTTATTTACTTCCCAAATATAAGAAGAACATTCCAATCAATACCAAAATGAGGTCGACAGCCTTGCTTTTTAAATTCTTTTCACGGAAGAAGAGCGCTCCGAAAAGGAAGGAAACCACTACACTGCCACGGCGAACCATGGAGACTATGGAAATCATGGAGTCTTCATAACTCAGGGCATAGAAGTAGGCAAAGTCGGCGGCACTGAGGAAGATGGATATCAGGATGATGGTCCAGTCCCAACGGAAAGGGGTACTTTCTTTTCGCTTGGGATACCACAGCAAAAGGATGATGGGACACATTATAAATACCTGATAAACATTATACCACGATTGCACCGCCATAGGGTTGAATTGCTTCATCAGATACTTGTCATAAAGTCCACTGATAGCTCCGGTGATGGCAGCCAGCACGATGAAGTAAATCCATTTGTTATGCTTAAAGTCAATGCCTTCCTTCTTGCCGGAACGGCTCAACATAAAGAAAGAAAGTATGGCAAGCATAACTCCGATCCATTGATACAGGTTCAGACGTTCACCGAATATCAGCATGGCACCCACCAGCACCATTACAGGGCGGGTAGCATTAATCGGACCGACAATCGTCAACGGCAAATGCTTCATGCCAAAGTAACCGAATATCCAGGAAGACAGAACTATGAACGACTTGACAATGATAAACTTATGTACCTCCCAACCTACAACAGGTACTTCAAACATAGTTCCGTTCAAAGCAGGAGTAAAAGCGGAAATCAGTATGAAAGGAAGAAATATCAGGCTGGAGAATACCGTATTCAGAAACAGAACGGGAAGCACAGCATTATCGCGCAATGATTTCTTCTTAAATGCATCATAAAAGCCCAGCAAGGCAGCTGAGAGAAAGGCGAGTAATAACCACATGGTTCTTAGTTAATTAATTGTTAGTTATTCAGTTATTATCTGCGATGAATAATTCCTCGGGATATGTGACATCTACCAGAAACAGAGCATTGCCCGGAACGGAAGTGCCAGCCTTGCAACGGTCTTTCTGTTCAATGACACGCCGGAAGCCTTCAACGGTGAGCTTACCACGGCCTACTTCGAGCAAAGTGCCGACAACTGCACGAACCATATTGCGCAGGAAACGGTCCGCCTGAATGGTGAACACCCAGGTTACATCATCTATCTGAGTCCAGGCGGCATGCATGATGCGGCAGTTGTTTGTTTTTACGTCCGTATGCAGTTTGCTGAAACTGGTGAAGTCCGTATAATTAAACAAACTACGGGCCGCTTCGTTCATTCGTTCGAAATCGGGTGTCTGGAAAAGACGACAACGGTATTGACGATTGAAGGGAGACTTTGCCGTAGTCACGTAGTATTTATACATGCGTGCCGTTGCATCAAAGCGGGCATGCGCATCGGGCTTCACTGCACGGAGGCGGTAAACAGAAATATCGGACGGCAAAAGGCGGTTTAGTTTGTCGGTAAAGAAAGCCGTATCAAGCGGTTCGTCACTATCAAAGTGGGCTACCATCAGGGAAGCATGCACACCGGCATCGGTACGTCCGGCACCGATAACCTCTACTTCACGGCGCATCAATGTGGCAAGTGCACGCATCAGACACTCTTGTACACTGTCTCCGTTGGGTTGTATCTGCCAGCCGTGGTAGGCGGTTCCGTCATAAGCTAAATAAATAAAATACCGTTGCATACTCTTTTGCTTTCATTTTCCGGGCGCAAAGGTACAAAAATAAGGCTATAAGGAAGAACTCTCTTTTCTTTTTCCTACTTTTGTGCCCATATAAAAACATTTTCAAACAATATGCAACAGGTATACAATAAACTTCCGCTCTTATTTTTAGCAATAATCATCACCAGCACTTCCCTTGCCGGATGCAAAAAGAAAGATATGTCCCTCAAGTTGAATGAGCCGAGAAACATCAAAGGGGTAATCAGCTACAGACGGACTTTCGGAGATTTGAATGAAGCACATTTAAATATTGCACAAGCCATAGGTATCGCCCCCATCGCTTCGCGCAAGGATGCAGAAAACATGAAAGAGAAATTGCATCACATAGAAACAAATGATTTATATAAGGTGGATTCCCTCACGCACTCCATCCCTTATCTGATTCCGAGCGCAGCACAATTGCTCGATACCATCGGCAGCAATTTCCTAGATTCGCTTACGGCAAAAGGACTGAATCCGAATAAAGTCATCGTGACTTCCGTACTTCGCACCCAGGATGATGTGAAACGCCTGCGCCGCCGCAACGGAAATGCCTCCGCAAACTCTGCACACTTCTATGGTACAACATTCGACGTAAGCTGGAAGCGTTTCCAGAAAATAGAAGATGAAGACGGACGCCCCTTGCAGGATGTCAGTGCAGATACCCTGAAACTCGTTCTCTCGGAAGTGTTGCGCGACCTGCGGAAAGCTGAGAAATGCTACATCAAATACGAATTGAAGCAAGGGTGTTTCCACATTACTACGAGAGGAAAATGAAAAGAAAGATGTATATGAATAACGCAAGACATTCAGAAACAAACACGTAAATACAATTATTTATAATTATGGAAACACTTGGAAAGATTATTTTTTATCTATCGAACTTTGCCATATATCACCTTTTGATGTGGTGGGCAGTCAATAAATTGTGCGCCAGTCTGGTAGCCGCCGGTATTGAATATTGGCTGCTTTTCACTATACTTATTTTTGTAGGCGTAAGCACTTTCAGCTATTTGCTGGCGCACTATTTTTGGGATAATAGTTATTGGGGAATGTTCTTCAAAAATATGGGGATGTTCTTTTTGGCCTTATTTATCACTTATTTAAGGATGATTTTTTCTGATCTGTAATTGTTGGAATGTCTTCAGTGCAGCCAATTGATACCTTATACTTCGCCTTTGGATCAATAGTATTTCCCAATTCCACCAAATCCCGCTATTATTCTATTCTCTTTCGTTTTATTGATAAAGTTGTTTAATCGCTTTTCAAATTCTTCCGGTCGTTTCCTTGCAGCTTCAATGTATGCAATTCGGATACGCTTATATGCATCAGAGAAAAGTTGATAATTTTTCCATGTAATCTTATCCTCTTTCAATCTGTCCATTATATCATCGGGGAAAACAAAAGGAGCAGACAAAACATTTCGTATTTTATCTTCAAATTTAGGGTGTATCATTTTATTATCCAGCAGCCACTTAAGTCTTTCTTTATTGGCTTGCGAGTATGTACTTTTAGGGTTTCTGGGCATGAAATGCTGAATTTTATGCTCTTTGTCAAGCGCCTTTATTGTACTGTCAATCCACTCGAAGCAAAGGGCTTCTTCAACAGCATCGTTGTAAGTAATACCTTTCTCGCCCGAAGATTTACCGGGAAATACAAACCAAATATCACTGGCAGTCTCAAAGTTGTCAGTCAACCACTTTCGCCAATCTTCTCTGTTTTCAAAATATCTTATCTCTGTTGACATAATACCTCCCCTCATTCCTCAATCATCCTCCACGCCAGTGGCAAGTAATTTACAATGTCCCCTGCCGTCATTCCCATCATTCCCTGCTTCTTGCAAGCGATGTCTCCGGCAAGGCCATGAACATACGTAGCCAGACAAGCAGCATCCTGCGGTACATATCCCTGGGCTAACAACGCAAGCACAACGCCTGTCAGCACATCACCACTACCTCCTGTTGCCATTCCGGGATTGCCTGTCGTATTAAAATAACACTTCCCTTGCGGAGTGATAATAGCAGAATACGCACCTTTCAACACAATATATACCCCTGCCGTCCGTGCCAGTTCACGTGCCTTTGTCAGCCGTTCATAAGAATCCTGACATTTTCCTACCAAACGTTCCAGTTCCTTTGGATGAGGTGTAAGTATGCTGCCTTTCGGCAAACGACCGATATAATTGCGGTGTCCCGCCAACACATTCAGTGCATCAGCATCCACCACCATAGGTGTCTGACAAGCATCTATCTGTTCCAATACCGCCGCCTCGGTTTCTTCCGACTTTCCCAGTCCCGGTCCGACGCCTACCGCCTGATAATCATCCGTATCCGTAGGACAGGCAAAACAAGTATCACTGGGATCCATTTCCGTCATAGCTTCCGGAACAGAAGTCTGCACAATCATATTGTTGCAATAAGGCACATGCACCGTCAGCAATCCTACTCCGGAACGCAGGCAGGCTCTTGCGGCAAGTATGGAAGCTCCCGCCATTCCTTGCGAACCCGCAATCAGCAAAGCCCGTCCGAAGTCTCCCTTATGGGCAAACTTATTGCGTGTCTTCAACAAATACTCCATATCTTCCCCTTCCAGCAGGAAATAATCCGTATCCGTTTCCTCTATTGCATCTTCACTCAGACCGATGTCCAGCAATTCCCATTCACCCACAAACTCCTGATTTTCCGCAAAAAGAAAAGCCAACTTCGGCAATTGCAGACTTAGCGTCACATCCGCACGGACAATATTCGCCCGGATATTGAATGTATTCTCTTCTCCCATCAAGCCCGAGGGAACATCAATAGCCACTACCTGCGCCGACGAAGCATTGATATACTTCACCACGGCAGCAAAACCACCGCTCAACGGCTTGTTCAGTCCGCTACCAAACAGTCCGTCAACCACCACATGGTCGTCCGTCAACACAGGCGGCACAAATTGTGAGGTCACTTCGTAGAAATCTACATTCTCCACATCCGCAAGTCGTTCTTTATTCGTCTCGCAATCGGGAGAAAGCTCTCCCTTGGTATTAAACAAATAAACCGAGACTTTATATCCTTTCTTTGCCAGCAAACGGGAAACGGCCAATGCATCTCCCCCGTTATTGCCCGGCCCGGCAAATACCGTAAAAGGTGTTTTTGCATCCCAACGTCCGGCAATAGCTTTTGCCAATGCCTGCGAGGCACGTTCCATCAGGTCGATGGAAGCAATCGGTTCATTCTCTATGGTGTAAGCATCCAACTCTTTGATGCTTTGGGTAGGAAATATTTTCATTCTGTTTGTTTTATAAAAGTAGTTCAGAAAGTACTAACATGCACAGGTTGATAACACTGTTTATAGAACAAAGATAGATTATTTATTAGAGATAAGCAAAAAAGAATTAAAGAGAATAAGCAGCGCTTTTCCATTTCCGCTTTTGTTCTATATCTCTTCTCCACCTAACCAACTTCGCATCTTCTTCGCTTCTATACAGAAGTTGGATTAGCGAAGTTGGTAAGAGGAGGATACGAAGAGGGTATGATGAAGGTAAGAGGCGGGTAATATTGTTCTGTTTATCTGATTTTCCTTTGAGGTACTCTTTACAGGAAAAAACAGGGGATTAAATAAGAGTATCAAGTTTGCGCCCCAATACATGTGCCAACTGTAAGTTCAGCACCATGGCAACCAGCCCGACAACTCCTGCAAATACAAATTCTATCAAAGTAAATATTTCCTCAGAATAGAAAACAGAGCAGACATAAACCGCATAAGGCAAACAGAGGAAAGAGGTGACTATTGCCGGAATATACCTCTTAAGAATGATAAATTGAAGAATATGAATCAGAAGATGAATGCCGAATGCAAGAAACAGTGCCATCCACAAGAAATAATGTTGAGTGAGGACAGCATAAACTGACACTCCACTGATAATAATAAACTCTTCTGCAACTGCAATAACAAAACCTGTCATACTCAGTCCTTGTAATTGAGCAATTTGCTTTTTCAGAAAAGGAAAACGAGTACGCAATATGTTTGCATTCCGCGCCATCCATTTGGGCAGCACGATGATTTCTTCAAAATCATGCAGCATAAAAGCTATGGGGAACAAACATAACAGTAATACAATATAATTCATAATGATAATTTACAAAGTAACCTTACATGTACGCAAATACTGCATTGGCGTCTCACCGGTATATTTCTTGAAATCCTTGATGAAATGGTTCGTATCGCTATAACCGCTTTCCGCAGTAATGCCTGCCAAATCTTTCTGCACCAGAAAAGCGGTATAAGCATTGATGAACCGTTGCAGAGAGGAATACTGTTTGGGCGTCATGCCCATAGCCTCAGCAAAGTTTCGTTCCAGCCATTTGTAGTTGACACCTAAGTGCAACTTCAATTCATCGATAGACAACGTTCCTTTATGCTGCCTGATATAATGAATGGCCTCATCCAGCAACCTGTTGGAGTTTTCCTCCGCTGATATTACGCCCCGGAGGTAGGTTTCTATCAGTTGTATCTTCTCTCCTGCCCCGGCACATTGCTGCATATCTTTCAGCAGGGCATCCGCATCACCCAATACGGATTCTAAATTCCAGAACGGGCGGGTATTGAAATGCCTGGCATTCAGAGCTAATAATCGGTAGAAAGATGCAGGCTTAAACCGTACTATCAGTAAATAAGGCACTTGTCCGGAAAGACGTATGGACATCCGGGCAAAAGATCTTGTACTGAACCAGCCGAACTTAAAACTTGAAATAACATGATTATACTCTAATTCCACGCTGTCCTCCGCTGTCGGCAGGAATGCCAACATAGGTGTTCCGTCATTATATGCCAAGGTATCCGACAGGTTACAGCAAGGGAAGACATAGAAACTGTCAATGTATTCCTGCAAGTCTTCCGAAGGGGCAACTGCTTCAATCTCTTTCACTGAAGCAAAAGACTGTGATATGATATGTTCTAATAAACTTACCGGCATGCGGGCAAAAATACAAAAAAACATCCTGCCGCTTATAGAAAATAGACAGCAGAATGTTTTTTCAGGGCAGGTTTTGTTATCTTTTCAATATATTAACAGGTTCTTGCAGTTTCAGGATGTCGTTTGTCTTTTCCGTAACGGCAGCCACTTCAGCATTCAACGTGGCCTTGATGTCACGCGAGGATGCACCAATCAAGAACTTGTAATTTCCAGCATCTACCACCCATGCCGATGCAGTCTCGTCGTAGGAAGCCAGATCGGCGGCACTCACCTTCAGCGTTACCACAGTGGCTTCACCCGGTTTCAGTTCCTTGGTCTTAGCAAAGGCTTTCAGTTCCTTTTCGGGTTTGTTGACACTTGCGGCATCGGGAGCCGATACGTAAAGCTGAACCACTTCTTTGCCTGCCATCTTACCGGTGTTCTTCACTTCTACCGATACGGTATAAATACCGTTATCAGATTTAACAGCAGCCTTGTCGTAAGCAAAAGTAGTGTAGGAAAGTCCATAACCGAAAGGATAGGAAACTTCCTTGCCGAAAGTGTCGAAGTAACGGTATCCCACGTAGATGTCCTCTTCATAGTTAGTATAGTCCACGTTCTTCACGTCGTTCTTTTTCTCACCTTTGTTCACAAGATCGGTACTCACGTGCATATCTATCGGGAAGTTAGCGGAAGAAGCAGCATCTTCAAATCTCACGGGGAAGGTCATCGTTAACTTGCCCGAAGGAGAAGCCTTGCCACTCAGCACGTCGACCACACTGTTTCCTCCCTCCTGCCCTGCCTGCCATGCGCAAAGGATGGCATCGGGAGCAGACTTCCAAGAAGCAGTCTCAATCACACCGCCGATGTTGAGCACCACCACTACCTTCTTTCCGGCAGCGTGGAAAGCATCAGATACGACTTTCAACATGTCTTGTTCCTTTTTAGTGAGGTTGAAATCAGCTACCATACGGTCGAGGAATTCACCAGAAGTACGTCCCAGCGTCACCAATGCTACGTCGGCCTTGGCAGCCTGCTCGCGGATGACTTGTGCGGACACAGCCATCTCGGCGGGGCGGGTATCGGGCATGAACCACTCTTTCTTGTCTTTGGACAGACGTTCTTTCTCAGCTTTCAGGTAAGCTTCATAGCTGTTCTTCAAGTCATCGTCCACCACATAGCCAGCGTTCTTCAGACCGTCCAGCAGAGAGACAGTATAGGCACGGTTCACGTTGCCCGAACCAGTTCCACCCGCAATGAAGTTGTAGGAAGTGCAACCGAAGAGTGCCACGTTCTTCACGTCGGTAGCCAGCGGCAGGGCGCTGTTGTCGTTCTTCAGCAACACCATACCCTCCGTTGCCGACTGGCGGGTAACGGCTGCATGTGCCTTCAAATCAGGCTTGTTGGAGTATTTATATCCTTTGAAGTGGGGAGTCTGGAGAACCATTTCCAAAATGCGCTTCACGTTCTGGTCGAGGACAGCCTCGTCCAATGCCCCATCCTGCACGCCCTTCACAATGGCCTCGTACTGCTTGGGTAAACCCGGCTGCAACATGTCGTTGCCTGCCACCATCTGAGCCACGGCATCTTTGCCACCGAACCAGTCGGTCATCACCATGCCTTTGTAGCCCCATTCGTCGCGCAGAAGCGTAGTCTGTAACTCCTTGTTTTCCGAAGTATAAATACCGTTCAGATAATTGTAAGAAGACATCACAGTCCAGGGTGCAGACTCTTTCACGGCAATTTCAAATCCTTTCAGATAGATTTCGCGTAAGGCACGTGGAGATACGTGCGCGTCCGTAGCCATACGGTTGGTCTCCTGATTGTTCACGGCAAAGTGCTTGATACTGGTACCTACGCCATTGCTTTGCACGCCACGCACGTAGGCAGCGGCAATCTTGCCCGAGACTACCGGGTCTTCGGAATAGTACTCGAAGTTACGTCCGCAAAGCGGGTTACGGTGGATGTTCAGTGCCGGGGCCAACAGTACGTCCGCACCGTACTCTAACACTTCGTTACCAATGGAATGCCCCACACTCTCCACCAGCTCCTGATCCCAGGTAGAGGCCAGTAAGGTTCCAATAGGAAAATGGGTACAGTAATACGTAGCCGAATCTCCCTCACGGGTAGGGTTAATGCGCAACCCGGCAGGGCCATCAGCAAGCACCACTGCAGGAATGCCTAGGCGATCAATGGGATAAGTGGTTCCTGCCGCACCCGGCACCAGTTTTTTCGTCGCGCCTATCACGGCACTATCGCCAGAGAAGCCTGCCATACCGGTGCCTACCACCAGATGCGCCTTTTCCTCAAGGGTCATAGCACCAATCACATCATCCAAGGATGATTTTCCAAGCTGCGGCACGGTCGGTCCGCAAGCCGACAAGACAGCCATGGCAACTGCTAATGATATAATATTTTTCTTCATAATCTTATTTAAACAATTTCGGTGCGAACTCTGTCAGATAGATACGCCAGTTCTTCCAGATATGACCTTCACCGGTTTCATAATATTCATACTTGTAACCATTCTCGTCCAGCATCTTGCGATAATCGCTGTTGGCCTGGAAGAGGAAGTCCTTGTTGCCGATGGCGATGTAATAGAGTGCCGGTTTCTTGGCAAACTGAGTTTTCAGTTTAGCTTCGAGGTTGTCGTATATCGGAGATTTCACGTCCTTATTGGGCATGATGGCAGCTGAGAACAGACCTACGTAGTTGAACATATCCGGATATTGCTTGGAGATGTGCATGGAGTGATAACCACCCATAGACAATCCGGCAATGGCACGGCTCTTTTTTGTAGCCTGCGTGCGGTAAGTCTTGTCGATGAACTTCACTACGTCGGGGAAAGCCGTCTCGAAAGAGCCTTCCATCGTCTTGGGCAGATTCATGTTGGGAGCGGCAAAGCCCAGCGAAGATTCGCCCGGAGCAGCCTCCAGCGCAGCGTTGCCGTTGGTCATTACCACAATCATCGGTTCAGCCTTGCCTTGCGCGATGAGGTTGTCCAGAATCTGCGCCGTACGTCCCAGTTCACTCCAAGCATTCTCGTCGCCACCCATACCGTGCAGCAGATAAAAGACAGGGTAACGCTTGCCACTTGTCTCATATCCGGCAGGCGTATAAACGGTCAGACGGCGGTCCATGCCCAGTGTGGGACTGTTGTACCATACCTTGGACACTGTTCCGTGAGGGACCTTGTTCACCTTATAGAGGTCGATGCGCTCGTCACCACCGATGATAAATACATTCGTCACGCTTGCCACATCGCGAATCATATAGACGTTAGAAGGGTCGTTGATTTTCAGTCCGTCCACCAGGAAGGTGTAGCTGTAGAGTTCCGGTTTCAATGGTTCGGGGGTAGTAAATTCCCATACACCGTCCTTGTTTTCTTTCAGGTCGGCTACACTCGGACCGTCAAACTCGCCGAAAGGAGTCTTGATTTTCTGTGTAGGCAGGAAGTCACCGGTTACTTGTACTCTCACTGCTTTCGGCGCTTTCAGGCGGAAAGTCACTGTGTTGTTGTCATGTATCTCAGGTGATACCACCGGAGCGCCTCCCCAGAGGGCTTGTTGTGCAAAAGTCATCGCACATATCAGCAACAGGGCTGATAAAATAGAAAGTCTTTTCATAATATATTTTATTATACTGTTATGGAATTGTTTATAATCTTGTTGAGTTGTTTTTCCGGACAGGGCATCATTTGAACAACTTCGGCGCAAACTCCGTCAAATAGATACGCCAGTTTCTCCAGATATGACCCTCGCCCGTTTCCAGATACTCATACTTGCAACCGTTGGCATCGAGCAAATGACGGAAATCGGTCACACTTTTATATACAAAGTCTCTGTTGCCGCAAGCAATGAAGTAGAGTGCCGGTTGCTTGGCAAACTGTGTTTTCAGCTTGCCCTCGAAATCTGTATAGACCGGACAGGTGGATTTGTCGTTCTTAGAGGCAGTGCCCGAGAATAGGCCCACATAGTCAAACATATCCGGATAGTACTTCGAGATGCTGCAAGAGTGAAAGCCACCCATCGAAAGCCCTGCAATGGCACGATGCTTCTTGTTTGACAGCGTGCGGAAGTTGTTCTCCACGAATTTCACGATCTCCGGAAAAGAAAGCTCAAAACCTCCTTCCGGTGCGGAAGCACGCTCGTTGGGATTCATGGAGGGGATGATAAAGCCTTTGGGCGACTCTCCGGGAGCAGCATCCTGCCAGGCGTTGCCATTAGTCATTACCACGATCATTGGTTCGGCCTTGCCCTGTGCTATCAGGTTGTCCAAAATCTGCGAAGTGCGGCCCAAGGCAATCCATGCCTCTTCATCGCCACCGGCACCATGCAGCAAGTAGAAAACAGGGTAACGCTTCTTGCCGTTCTCGTAGCCGGCGGGTGTATAAACCGTCAGACGGCGATCCATACCCAACGTGGGGCTATTGTACCACATCCGTTTTACGGTTCCATGGGGCACCTTGTTCACTTTGTACAGGTCGGCACGATCACCGCTGATGATAAACACATTCGTCACAGTTGCCACGTCGCGGATCATATAGACGTTGCTGGGATCCATTATTTTCAGACCATCCACATAGAATGAATAGCTGTACAATTCGGGGTTCAGTGGCTCGGCAGTGGTGTATTCCCACATGCCGTCCTTTCCCTCCTTCATATCGACAATTCCCGGAGCATCATACTCGCCCCTCGGAGTTTCTATCGTGTGCGGCGGCAGGAAATCACCTGTCAACTGCACCTTTACGGCTTTCGGTGCCTTCAAGCGGAAAGTTACTGTATTATCACCGTGAATCTCCGGCGAAACCACCGGAATGCCTCCCCACAACGCCTGTTGCGCAACAGTCATGGCGCACATCAGCAGCAGGGCGGACAAAAGAGTCATTCTTTTCATAATCGTTTTCTTTATAATTGACGAAGGAACAAGGTGTTAAAGGGGTAAGGCGGGATGTACAGCCACAGGCACTTGCGCCCGCATGGCATCGTGTACTTTCAGCTTGCGTGCCTTTACCACTTTTTGTACCGTTGTGCAACGCACATCGGCCGAAGAAGCGGCGGCCATCCACTGATATTCACCCTTAACCAACTCCCAAGAGCTGTTTTTCTCGTTGAAGGAAGCCATGTCCATCACATCCCACTCCAAGGTCAGAGTCTGGCTCTCGCCGGGGTTCAACAAGTGAGTCTTGCCGAAGGCTTTCAGTTCTTTGGCAGGCTTGTCCATGCTTCCCTTGGGTGCCTTGACATACAATTGCACAGCTTCACGCCCTGCCACTTTGCCGACGTTCTTCACGCTCACCTTCATCCGGCAGCGGTCGCCGTCTATGGCAGCCTCTTCCACCGCATATTCAAAGGTGGTATAGCTCAACCCGTGCCCAAAGGGGTAAGATACCTCCTTATCAAAGGTATCGAAGTAACGGTAACCCACGTAGATACCTTCTTCGTAAAGGGTGAAGTCTACATTTCTTTCCGGTTCTTTCAGCTTCTCCTCTTTCTTGTCCGACTTAAAATTCATGCCGGTGCCCATCGCGAACGATGGCATTCTGAACTCATAGTCAAAGGGAAAGTTGGCATCAGACGGTGCATCGCCATACTTCACGGCAAACGTCATGGGCAACTTGCCACTAGGGTTCACCTTGCCCGTCAGAATGTCGGCAATACAGTTGCCTACTTCCTGGCCTGGCTGGAAAGCGCACACCACGGCATCTGCCAGCGCTTTCCATGAAGCAGTTTCCACAGGGCTACAGATGTTGAGAATCACCACCAATTTCTTGCCTGCAGCACGGTAAGCCTCGGACACCTGCTTAATCAAGGCCAGCTCGTTCTCTTTCAGGCGGAAATCTTCCACGCGGCGGTCGCAGCCTTCGCCACTGACACGTCCCAGCGTCAACACAGCGATGTCGTTAGCCTTCACCTGCGCAGCCAACTCTTCGGCAGTGGGCAGAAATTCTTCGGCACGGGGCAGTGGAGTGAACGAGAAAGGAGGACGACCATGCGGAAAAAGGCGTTTCTGCTCGTCGGCCATATGCTTCTTATAGCGATTCAGCAACTCCTTGTCCACTGTATAGCCCGCATTACGTAAACCTTCTACCATAGACACCGTGTAGTAGCCGAAACCCGTACTGCCGAATCCCATACCAGCGGGAATCATGTCGTAAGAAGTGGTGCCGTAAAGCCCTACCTTCCTGATGCTGGCGGTCATGGGCAGGGCATCCTTATTGTCCAGCAGCACGATGCCTTCAGCGCCTACCTGACGATCTACCTGTGCATGCACCTTGAGGTCGGTTTCGTTGGGATAGTTGTAGCCAGCGAAGGTATGGCTTTTCACTACAAATTCTAACACACGCTTCACGCTGAGGTTGAGAAGTGCCTCGTCCAGCGCACCGTTCTTCACGGCTTCCAGAATGGCGTTATACTGTCGTTCCTGTCCCGGTTGCAGCATGTCGTTTCCTGCTGCAATGGAGGCTACCGCATCTTTTCCGGCATTCCAGTCAGACATCACCAGTCCCTTGAAGCCCCATTCGTCACGGAGGATATCTTCGGTAAGTTCGCGGTCTTCGCAGGTATATTTGCCATTCACTTTATTATAAGCAGTCATGATGCTCCAAGGCTGCGATTCCTTGACAGCAATCTCGAAACATTTCAAATAAAGCTCGCGCAAGGGACGTTGTGTCAGGCGTGAGTCGTTGTTGTTGCGGTTGGTTTCCTGATTGTTCACAGCGAAGTGTTTCAAACAGGTACCGATGCCTTCGCTTTGAATGCCATTGATGTAGGCGGCGGCTATCTTCCCTACCAACACGGGGTCTTCGGCATAATACTCGTGGTTACGTCCGCAAAGGGCGTTGCGCATCAGGTTAACACCGGGAGCCAGCAGCACGTCCATGCCGTAGTCTTTCACTTCGGTGCCCAGCGCCTGTCCCACACGATAGGCTGCATCGGGGTCGAACGTGGCTGCCACCGTGGTGCTTGAGGGGAATTCGGTAGCATGGTAGGTATGACTATCGAACTCACGTTTCGATGCCATTGCCAACCGGTGCGGACCGTCGGCAAGGTAGGCCGAAGGAATTCCTAGGCGAGGAATGTCGTATGTACGTCCGGCTGTACCGGGAAACTTCGAGTCACTGCCCATCGACATGCCGCAACCGATAACGAGGTGTACTTTCTCTTCCAAAGTCAGGGCACTGACTACTTCATCAATGTTGTCGGCACGCAATACGGGCGAACCGGTGGCGGGCACCGACTGTGCATTCACAGCCAACGCCACACAAAAGGAGAAAAGGGGAGTTAATAATTTTTTCATATTTTATTATAATTACCAATTTATATTTTGTTTGATATTGGGATTCACATTCAGTTCTGAATAAGGAATAGGCAACAACATATGTTTGTCTTGAAAACCATATACAGAGTTCTTTATGTTTGCCGGTTCCAGTTTAAATTCAAATACCGGATTACCTTGAGCATCTTTCACAATTTCACCTGTATTAGGATCAATCTTGGGGAAGTAACCATAAGCCGGAATAGACTTACCCTGCTCACTTAACACAGCTTTTGCATCACCCCAACGAACCAAATCCTGGAAACGGGTACCCTCCAAACAGAGTTCAAGACGCTTTTCCTTCTTCACGTCATCCAATGTTACGGAAGAAAGCGGAGCAAGCTTAGCACGAGTACGTATTTCGTTGATATACTTCACAGCCTTGTCGGCAGAGCCACCACCCATTACATGTGCCTCGGCAGCCATAAGCAATACTTCGGCATAACGCATTACACGCAGGTTAGTATATTGAAGGCTTTGAAACCAACTTTGGTCAATAATGTTATCTGAACCCAAAAGACGGGTTTTCCAAAAGAAATAGCCCTCATTACCAATCAAATAAAGACCTGCATTAATTGTCATGTCTATCTCGTTCATTTGCTCGTATGTACGTATTGAACTATGCAAACGATAACCGTCCACGCCTTCTCTTTCGACAAAAGCATCATACAGCGACTTGGTAGGGTTAAAGAATCCATAAGTGCCCATTGAAATACCCTCTTCAGACAAGGCCTTAGGACCATATACCATGTGACTTGTACGCCAACCCAACATAATATAGAATTGGACGAATTGATTCCAGGCTTGTTCGCTATTATTGCGGCGTTGCACTTCAAGCATTGCCTCGCTACAATTGTTGGTTACAGCATGTCCCAGCATATCAAAATCGCCTCGATACAATTCATACTTCTTTGAATCAATGACTTCATCCAAAATTGCAGCAGCTTCAGCATATTTACCTTGGAAAAGATAAGCTTTACCGAGATGAGCCTTAGCCGTTTCAAGTGTAACACGTGAAGTAGCATCCGCATCATCTACACCGGATTTAGAAGGCAAAGCGTTTGAAGAAATAGCCTCCTCCAGATTCTGTTCTACAAAAGCCCATAAAACTTCAGGTGTACTATTACTTACATGATACTCGGATGGAGCCAACAAGTGGTCTACCAAGGGAGCAGTCCCCCACAGAGTCACCAACTCTAAATATGCCCATGCACGATAGAATTTTGCCTCTGCCACAGCACGTTTCATTATCGGTGACTCCCCTGTCACATTCTCTATAATCAAATTAGCTTTATAAACCAAAGTATAAAGTCCAGAATACAAACCAGAAATCATACTATTATCTGTAAAGAATGTAAATTCATTCAATTGTTCCATCTGAGCGTTATCACCACGAGAACCGCCTCCTGCATAGGCATCATCAGACAGAAGGTTTTTTACATAAAACCAATTAGAATATACATCACGCCAAGAGATAAGCATAGAAGCCACAGCAGCCTCTGCCTCTGCATCAGTTTTGTAGTAATTTTCGGGACCTCCCAAACTACCATGCTTTTCAATATTCAAGCGGTCTTCGCAGCCGACACATGTTAAGGTCAACAAGGCTGCAAAAAGTATATATATATAATGTGTTGCTTTCATTGTCTTATACATTAAATTTAAAAGTTAGAATTCTATATTGAAACCAAGCACCACTTTCTTAGAAGCGGGATAGCCACCCATATCAACACCCATACCCGTAGTAGCGTTAGCGGAAGACTCTGGGTCGAAACCGGGATATTTAGAGAAAGTGATGAAGTCGTCGAGTGAACAATAAAGGCGCATATTATTGATAAATACTTTCCTCAACAGCGGTTTCGGCAAAGTATACCCCAGCTGAATCTGCTTGATGCGGAAGAAAGAACCGTCATAAACCATCGCATCTGACTGGATATATTGGTCTATATTATTAGCATTAGCCAAAGGTACTGTACCGGTTGGATTGTTTGTAGACCAATGATTATCATACCAGACTTCTTTCAAACGGTTACTGCTCTTATAGTCAGGACGATAATAGCAATGGAAAATATCGTTACCCTGCGAACCTGTACCGAATATAGTAAGGTCAAGTCCCTTATAGGCAGCTGTCAAGGTAATACCATACGTAAAATCGGGAATGGCATCGCCAATGTAAGTCAAGTCACCTTCATTGAGACCGCCACTATTATCAAGATCTTTAAAAGTAGGATTGCCTTGCTCGTCCAAACCATTAAACTGATAACCACGGAAATAGTACACCGGATATCCCTTTTCAAAGAAGCTGAGTTGATAAGTATGGAATGAAGCTCCATTAAGACGAGGTTGCGAGGGATCAAGATAAGTTACTTCATTCTTCAAAGTAGCCAAGTTAGCACGAATACTGTAGCTGAAATCCTTGATATTATCGCGCCAGCCTAATTCAAATTCCCACCCCTTGTTACTTACATTACCTGCATTGCGAGGAGAGGTTTTCCCACCGATGCTAAGAGACGGTTTTGTATCTAAAACCAACAAGTCTTTAGTTTTCTTTTCATAATAGTCCACGCTGAAAGTCAAGCGGTCGCGTAAGAAACGTGCGTCCACACCAAAATCAAGCTGTTCGGAAGTTTCCCATTTTAGCTCCTCGTTACCTAATGAAGCCGGATTTACTCCAGTAGTAAAACCATTGCCACCAGTCAACGGATAGATACCACTGGAAGCCATATCCGTACTATAAGCATAACCACTCAATGCGGAAAGGCTACCGTTCTGCCCCCAACTGGCACGCAATTTCAAACTATTGACACTTCGCTTGACGGGTTCAAAGAACTTTTCTTCTGAAACCGTCCAACCCAAAGAAACTGCGGGAAAGTACCCCCAACGGTTTGTAATAGGTAATTGCGACATATCGGCAGCATCGGCACGCAATGAAAATTGAGCCATGTAGCGCCCCATGTAGTCATAGCTTACACGACCAAAGTAAGACATCTTGGCCGAACGAGTCTTCTCACCATTAATACCTTTGACTGCCGATGAAGCACCATAGTTCAGATAAAAAAACAACGGATTGTTCTGGAGTACGGCATGTTCACCGTCTGGATCGAGAGAACCTTTTACATAGTCATAAGAAGATTCTTGGAACGACATACCCAACATAGCATTAATGGTATGCCCATTAAATGACTTCACATAGTTGGCAAAGTTTTCCCATTGGTAGTAAATGCTTGTAGAAGACTGACTGTTAATGCTAACATAGTCACGCTTCTGAGTTGAATTACCATAGAAAGGCAGGCTTGTATTGGCAGAACGAGTACCTCCCAGACGATAACCAAAACGAGAAGTAAAGGTAAAACCTTTGATAGGGGTAAAGTCTGCGTAAATAGAACCATTGACATTAAATCCGCTGTTGCGGCCGATGGTATTCTTGCGCATCACAGTAGGGTGATAGTTCTCACCCTCATAGAAAAGAGAAGAGGCATAGTAGTTACCGTTTTCGTCTTGCAACAAAGTGCTGCCTTGATTCATGGCATTCTGCATGTGGGTGGGCAACTTGTCCGGTGCGTAAGTATCCGGTGTCAGAGGATCCATCATCATGACAGCTTGCAGGAAGCTACCATAAGCATTCTGCGTAGATACGCCACGAGTATTATACTTCTCAATCTGGTTAGTGGTACCCACCTTAAGCCAAGGTTTGATGTTATATTCGGCATTGATGGTAGCCGTCATACGCTGGTAAACATCGTCTTTGCCTTTCACAATACCGTCATTGTTCAAATAAGTCAGTGACAAATAATAGTTGCCCTGTTCGCCACCTCCGGCAAAAGCCAAGTTGTGCTTCATCATCAATGAGTTTTCAAAGGCAATATCCAACCAGTCTGTGCTGGTTTTTCCATCCCAATTAGCTTTTATGAAATTGGGATCGAAAGCGTTGCTTTCCGACATATACTCAACGTACTCTTCCGCATTGAGTAACTTGGGCATACGTGCGATAGATTGTGTAGAAAGCTGGAAATCATACGTAATCTTTCCTTGTCCGGCTTTACCTTTTTTCGTAGAAATAAGGATAACACCATTACCAGCCTCAGCACCATAAATAGCTGCGGAAGCAGCATCCTTCAACACTTCCATGCTGGCAATATCGTTAGGGTCAATGCCGGAAATGCTGCTCATGCGCACACCGTCAACCACATAAAGCGGATTGGAAGCCACATTGGACGAATAACCACGCACACGCACCGTAGGCGAAGAACCAGGAGCAGCGGAAGTAGTAATCAACTGTACACCGGCTGTCTTACCCTGCAAAGCCTGTGAAGCATCGCTGATGGTACGATTTTGCATGTCTTCAGCTTTCACCTGTGAGATAGCCCCCGTTACAGAGCTTTTCTTCTGCACACCGTAACCTACTACTACCACTTCATCCAGCGTTTCGCTATCCTCTTTCAGTACAATGTTTACCACACCGGCAACGGCTTGTTGCTCTTGGGTAACGTAACCAATGTAAGAATAGATAATTGTAGCTCCTTGAGCTACATTCAGAGTATAGTTACCGTCAATGTCGGTAATGCAACCGTTGGTGGTGCCTTTCTCTACGATACTTACACCAATCATCGGTTCGTTGAGGTTGTCAGTCACCTTACCAGCCATCTTCACAGTCGGGGCTTGTGCCAGACAGCAAGGGAGGCAAATTAACAGGAAAAGTGCCATAGCGGCAAATCGTTTCCGAGCTGTTTGCGTCATGATTTGTTTCATTTTAGTTAGTTTAAAATTAGATTTATAATAATTATTTCAAAGGTTTTTCTTCAGAAAGCATTAAAACCCACGTGTTGGAAACGCCCGCACCACGTCCAATAGTTCCTTGTCGTGATGTTTCTTCACCTCACACGTATTATTGAAGAACATCGTGGCTCCTCCCTCAGCAGTATATGGTTCCCACTGGGGCAGCCCCTCGGCGTTGGGATTGCCGGTATGGGCAAAGTTCAGCCATGCACCGCTCATCTTCTCCGCCAAGGCCTGCGCTTCGGCACCACCGCCCGTCATGGAAGCGTGGAGCACGGTGTTATTGAAGACGAAAGGTATCTCCATGCAGTGAATGCTGCGAAACATGCCGTCGAGTACGGGAGACTCCCACGCAAACATATACATATAAACCGGAGCGCCCTGCTGCGCAGCTTTCAGCCTGGCTTGCTCTACAGCGCTGGGACGAATTACGAAGTCTACATCTACCAGATCCTTGGGCTGATAGTCAGGATAAACTTTCGCAAAAGCGGCCAGAAAGTCGTCTGTACGGTTACTATAGCGTTGTTTCAGGAATTCGACAGCCTTTTCTTTCGTAATGGTACGGAAAGCGGGAACGTAGGTGCTCATAGTGAACTCATGTAGCGTGGTACCTATCATCACAGGCACGTCTTTACTCTGTACGGGGGCCTGAGGGTCAAAAGGCTGTGCAGGCAGCACATCACCGTCTACGGTGGGTGCCCATCCGAAGATGAACGTGGAAACACCGTCCTCCTTCTCAGCTTCAGTCTTCACTTTGGCAACTGCCTTCTCACCGGCAGCCAACAGTTTCTCGTAAGGCATCCTCTGTAACTCGTCTATCTGCGAAGCATTCAGCCCCAGCTCATCCATCACAGCAGCGCCGATACGGCGCGAATATTTGGCCTCCATCGTGCGGAGCATGGAACCACTCTGAATAATAGCTTTGTGGTAGAATCCCTTTGCCGACGGAGTGGCGAGTAATGTAGAGACCTTTCCGCCACCGCCCGACTGTCCGAAAATTGTTACATTCTGTGCATCGCCACCAAATGCCGCAATATTTTTGTTTACCCATTGAAGTGCTGCTACCAAGTCCAGCAAACCGGCATTGCCGGACTTAGCATATTTTTCACCGTAAGCGGAAAGGTCGAGGAAGCCGAGAACGTTAAGACGATGATTGAGCGAAACTACTACCACATCGCCTTTCTTGGCAAGGTTGAAACCATCGTATGAAGGCAGTTCCTGACCACTGCCAGCTGCATAACCGCCGCCGTGAAGCCACACCATGACGGGACGTTTCTTACCGTCCTTCAGGCCCGGAGTCCAGATGTTGACCCGCAGGCAATCTTCACCGGGGAAACCGTCATCCCAATGGAAAGCAAAAGCGTACTCGTCGCTGCGCCAGCCCATACGTACTGCCTGAGGACAGGTGGGACCAAACATACGGCTGCTACGCACACCTTCCCACTTGTCCATGGGCTGAGGCGGCATGAACCGCTCGGCCTTGGCGTAGGGAATACCTTTATATATATAAATACCGTCTTGCAAAAATCCTCCCACTTTGCCGGATTCCGTTTCGGTGATGGCTACCTCGGAGGAGGCGATGATTTCGCCCGATGTCTGTGTGCTGATAACTTTCATCCCAGCCGTCTGTCCGCAGGAAGCAAAAAGAAGCATGGATACAAATGCCAGCATAAATAGATGTTGTTTTTTCATAACTACATATTAGTTTTAAAGAATTATAAAATGCAGGTTGTTTTTCTGGTTGCAATATTACGCCGATTACATCGAAGGGGGTGGCTGGTATGTAAAAAGGATTTGCCCGGAGGTTTAAAAGTGCTTGCCCATATGTTCAAATGTTTGTTTCTTTGTTCAAAAGATGCTGCAAAGCAACCTATATTCATTTTTTTATCCTTATTTTCGCACACAATTCAAAAACCTTTAGGTATGACCTTATCTAACCTCCGCACACAATTCCACCTACTAGCCGGCACCTTGTCTGTCATCTGCCTGCTAGCATGTGATGCCAAAGAATCCATATCCGAAAACCGGGATGCTGAGATCGAAAGCCCCGTTATTGCCAACGACATATCCAACCAGAAAGTCACCGCTGTGGCCGAAGACGCGCAAGGCTATATATGGATAGGTACGTTCCGAGGGCTGAACAAATACAATGTGCACGAATACCACCAGTACTTCTGCACCGACGACTCACTAGGGGTACCCGATAATCAGATCACCCATATGCTGCGCGACTCGAAAAACCGCTTTTGGGTGAGTACTGTGAATGGCGTATGCCTATATACCGACAAGGACAACTTCCATATAATCCCCATCGAAGCCAACAATAAGAACATCAGGCAAATCATAGAAGACCGCAACGGGCGCATCTTCATGAGCACTGGTTTTCAACTCTATGCCTACAACCCCGAAGCAGAAAAGATAACCTGCGTGCTGCCCGACATCAGTCCCGGACATAACTTCTACGCGCAGTGCCATATCGACCCTGATAACAACCTCTGGATAATGACCTCCGTCAAGCTCTACCGTTACGATCTCGCCACCCTGCAACTGAAAGAGTCTGTCCCCCTTAGCGGATACCCCTACTACTCCTACCTGCACAATAAACAACTGTGGATAACTGGCAACCACACCATCAATATCTTCGACATCCGGACACGCAGTTTCAAGCAATTGCCGCCGCCCATCGTCCAAAACTCCACGCTGTGCAACGCCGACATCGACTACATACACCCCTATGGCAACAACGGTCTGCTACTGAACACCACCAAGCATGGCATGTTCTACTACAACCCAGGTACCGGGAGCGTGACTCATCAAGGCGAAAACAGATTTCCCTTCGAGATGCCCCGATTCAAAATCAGCCAGATGTTCACCGACTCGCAACATAACCTGTGGATAGGTTCCGTGGACCAGAGTTACACCGTATGTTACCACAACAAGGAGCGCTTTAACAACGACAACTACCTGCGCTCGGAGCTAAACAACAAGTCCGTGATGTCTCTCAGTGCCGGTAAGGACAACAAACTGTGGATATCCACCTTGATGGACGGCATCTACGTATATGACATAGAAAGCAGCAAAATCAGACATATAAGCCCCGAAACGCTCTTCATGCAAGAGAAGCAAAAGGCAATCTACGTGAACCAACTGATGGTAGACAACAGCAACGCCATCTGGATGACAAACACCAACAACGAGGTACTAAAAATCCGATACATGCCCGACGGACAACTGAAGATAGAAGAACGATATAGAATCTACCTGCCCATGTCCATCACCCAGTCGCCCGACGGAACCATCTGGATAGGAACCGCTACAGTAGACCTCTATGCCCTGCGTCCCGGTGAGAAGAAATTCAAGGTGGTGAAGCTCTTCGAAGGATTCACCTTCGTACCCGGCATGACCATGATAGACGACCGTCGGCTGATGGTGGCAGGTTTCTACCAGCCACTGAAGCAAATCGACATCGAAGACCTGACAGCAAGTCCGGCGAATATCTCGGAAAAGGATTGGAAAGCTTGCATCCGCCGTTCTGTATTTGTCCCCACGGCTCTGTACAAAGACACATACGGAATTGTCTGGATAGGCTCTGTCAGCAACGGTCTGATGCGCTACCACCCCGAAACGGGCCGGATAACTCCCATGCCCGGTACCCCCTGCCTCGACATATCCGGCATTGAGGAAGACCTGCAAGGTAACCTCTGGATCAGCACCCTGTACGGCCTGAGCAAATATGACCGGACGACAGAACGCTTCACCAACTATTACACCGCTGACGGCATAGGCGGGAACCAGTTCTACGACCGCGCCTCTTGCCGCCTACCCGACGGAACGCTAGTGTTCGGCGGCACACACGGGCTTACCTTCTTCAATCCTATTGACGTCCCCTGCAAGCGCAGCATCCCGCTGCTATTCAACGACCTGAAGATACACAACAAGCTGATATGTCCACAGCTGTATGAAGAGACCATCAGCAAACACCTCTCCTATTGCCCCGACATACACCTGAAGCATGACCAGAACAGTTTCAGCATCTCCTTCTCCGGTCTGAACTACAGCGAGTACAGGCGCGTGTACTACCAATATCACCTAGAGGGATTCGACAACTATTGGATTGATGCCCGCAACAATCACGAGGCCTACTACGCCAACCTACCTGCAGGAGAGTATGTGTTCCATGTAAAAATCACCAACAACGACAAGAGCATCGTGGAAGCCGAAAACTCCATCCGCATTAAAGTCTATCCCGCCCCCTGGCACACGTGGTGGGCCTATACCATCTACTTCATGTTGATAACCGCCGTCGCCCTGCTCTTTCTGCGTGCCCTTCTGCGCATCAAGGCCGAAAAGGACGAGGCACGGCGCGCATGGCAGGAAAAGGAACAGGAGCAGCGGGTGAACCGGATGAACATGAGTTTCTTCGCCAATATCTCGCACGAGTTCCGTACCCCACTTACCATGATTTCGGGCCCGGTAACCCAACTCTGTAACAATCCACGGATAGAGGGCGAAGACAAAAACCTGCTGCACATCGTGCAGCGTAGCGTGAACCGTATGCTAAGACTCGTTAACCAGATGATGGACTTCAACAAACTGGAAAATGACACCCTGCGCCTACAAGTGAAACGTGCCGACCTCATCGCCTGCCTGCAACGCCAAGTGAGCATCTTCCGGGTGAACGCCAACGACAAGTGCATCGACCTGAATACGTACGGCCTGGAAGACACCTTCCTTATGTGGCTGGACGAGGACAAGGTAGAGAAGATATTCAACAATCTGATGTCCAATGCCTTGAAGTTCACGCCGCAAGGTGGAAAAATCAACGTCGGCTTCGACGTGATAAGCCGTGAAAAGGCCTCGCAACTTTTCAGCCTACATCCGGATATCCGTGTCACGCAATACGTCAAAGTATCCGTAGCCAACACCGGGCAAAGCATCCCCGAAGACAAGATAGAGAAGATATTTGAACGCTATTACCAAATAGGCAACCAAGCCGAAGGAACTTACAACTGGGGAACCGGCATCGGTCTGTACTACGCTCGCAGCCTAGCTATGCTTCATCACGGACAACTAAAAGCCCATCAGCCCGAGGAAGGAAGTGGTGCCATGTTCACCTTCATCCTACCTGTGAACGACGCTGTGTATGCCGAAGACGAACGGACCACCGAGCAGAATAACCAGTCGGAAGCTTTCCCGCTTACCGCCACCGCGCAGCCCACCGAAAATACGGCAGGCACCAACAGCGAACAACCCACCATATTGGTGGTGGACGACGACACCGAAGTGGCCCACTACCTACGCACCCTCCTTTCCCCACACTACAAGGTAATCTGCCGCTTCAATGCCAACGACGCACTGAAAGCCATGCACGAAGAATCGCTCGATCTGATTCTAAGTGACGTGGTGATGCCGAGAAAAGATGGTTACCAGCTCTGCCGAGAAATAAAGGAGGACTTGCAACTTTGCCACCTACCTGTAATTCTGGTAACAGCCAAAGCCACCGTAGAAAATCAGGTGGAAGGGCTGAACACGGGAGCTGATGCCTACGTGACCAAGCCTTTCGACCCGACTTACCTACTAGCTCTCATCAAGTCGCAACTCAAAAACCGTGAGCAGACACGCAACATGTTGGGAAAGGCCACCCAGACAGACAAAATGGAAGAGAATATCCTGTCCCCGCAAGACAATGTCTTCATGACCGAACTCTATCACCTGATGGAGAGCGAGCTATCCAACCCGGAACTGGACATCGCCCGCATGACCGAACTGCTGAAGATATCGCGCACCAAATTTTATTATAAGGTAAAAGGACTGACGGGCGAAAATCCCAGTACTTTCTTCAAGACCTACAAGTTGAACCGTGCCGCTGAACTGATAACCGAAGGAAAATATACTATTTCAGAAATCGCAGACATGACCGGATTCAGTACACTGTCACACTTCTCAAGGAGCTTCAAAAAGCAATTTGGAACAAGCCCAAGTGAGTACCACAAGTAGTCTATGTTCCAATAAGTCTGATATTTTCTTTAGGGAACTGCTATTATCTATCAGATAGCAGAATTAATATTTCACAAAAGCACAAAAAGATTGTACATCCCGAAATGAACTGTCTAAAATTTACCATGAAAGTTGAAAGTAACAGCCTACTTTTGCCACAAAAAAGAATATGATTAAACCAATAACCGTCTACGGCAACTCCGTATTAAGAAAAGAATGTGAAGACATAGAACAGAGTTATCCTAATATCCAGGAAGTTATAGAAACCATGTGGCAGACACTGAAAGATGCTGACGGATGCGGATTGGCTGCACCACAAATCAATCTCCCCATCAAGCTGTTCATAGTAAACAACAGAGATACCTATACATATATGTCCGCTAAGGAAAGAAAATATTTCTTTACAGAAGAGGATTGCGGAATAGAGGAAACATTCATCAATGCAGAAATAATTACTTATAGCGAGAAAGTATGGACTGCAGGGGAAGGTTGCCTAAGTATTCCCAACCTCTATGAAGAAGTAACACGCCCCTGGTCAATAACGATAAAGTATCAGAATAGTGAATTTAAAGAACAAAACAGGACATATCATGGATATACCGCGCGGATCATTCAACATGAGTTTGAGCATACACAAGGGAAATTGTATATAGATCGTTTGTCTCCACTGAGAAGACAGCTCATAAAAAATAAGTTAATGCGGATTATTAAAGAAAACAGAAGAAGGTAACAGCAATTCCTTATCATAATAGAAAACGTCTGATAAACAAGTCTATTTTTTCCTGTCTGATAGTAATTATATTGATTAGTTGTTATCTTTGCAAGAGAATCATATTCGGGAGCTATATCCGTGCCACTGCGTTTCTTTTCGGGCAAAAGCCGAGATACACAAGTCGATACCGATTCGTGAGGTAGTTGTCGGACTAAAAATAAAGATTGAATAACTACATATAAAAAGTCAGATCATGAAAACGTTTACTGTATTATTAATAACTGCGTCTTTAGCGCTAACTTCACTGGGAGGGAGTTTTGAACCATACCGCCCCAACGGCTGGTACTACATCACAAGCGGCGCACAGGACAGCCTTTCGGCAGAGCCCATCGTAACAACCAAAGATTTTGTTTCTATAAGGCTTGACTCTTTTATGAGTGAGCGGACAGGTGAAATGGTCTATCAAATTGCGGGTAGAGTGAACGACCGGTCCATTAAGATATGGGCAGACGCTACCGAACAGTCGATAGGCAAGCATATCGGTTTTGTATGCAATAATAAGGTAGTATGTAATCCCTTGGTGAACGCCCGCATCGAAAGCGGTAACTTTGCAATTTCCGGTGAAGGGCCTGAGTTCAAAGCCATGTACAAGCAAATTCAAGAGGACATCAAAAACGGAGAGATTGCTTCGGAACATAAGAGAGCATGGGAAGAGGCCCGCAAACTACGTGCTTCCATCACCGACACCACTTTCTTAAAGACCAAACGCCCGATGTCTGACGATACAATCGGCCCCTACAACTACCACACGGGATTGAACGAAGACCGTGCATACAACCAAACGGTTTATCTAATTGCGGTAGACAGAGCCAAAAAGTTCCTTTCCGTTGAAAACGACCAATTAGTATTGAACCTGAAGTCGGGTGCGGAAATCAATATTGCGGAAGACCTGTTCCAGTATATCACCGGACTATTCGATGATTGGAATAAATGGGTTAAAGAGGGAAAATTCAAGATTATAAAAACAAAAGAGGGATACTACGATATAGAACCGACACCTCAGAAACGCAACAATCAATAACTTTTCCCTAAGCGCTTCAAGGCTGCGATAGAATCGGACACATACACATTATCCGGTTCTATTGACCGCCAATAGCAAAGTATCCCTATCAGCCGTTTCAGATAAGCCGGATCGTGAGAACCTATCCGGCGCTGGTGTTCTGCCAAACCTTTCGTCAAAATATAATGCACATTCTTGCGTATTTCCCTTTTCCGGGCTTTAGGAATAGTCAGCTTCACACCGGAACTGATGGAAACTCCTGTGATAATCTTCCGACTGTGCTCCTTCAGGAAACGGGTTTTCTTATGATTCAATTCAAACTGCTCTTCCCGGACAATCTGTTTGACCTGAGACAGAATCTGTTCTCTCGGAAAAACATTCCCCGAAAAAGTAAGGTCATCGGCATACCGGGTATAAGTCAGACCATATTCGGCAGCCAGTGCAGACAACTTTTTATCCATCTCATAAGAGATTATATTGCTCAATGCCGGACTTGTAGATGCCCCCTGAGGCAAACAACGATGTAAGCAGCATAAAGTTCCCAGCACCTTCGCAATATCAGGCGGATACCCCATTGCCTCAAATGTATTCCTCACACGAGGACTGCGTATGGAACTAAAGAAATCATGAATATCAGTTTTCAGCACACACCGCTTTCCCAAATGCGGGCGGACATTATCGGCTATAGACATCCTGGACCGAAAGCCGGTAGCTGCCGGATAAACATTTACAAAGGATAAGATTCGGTGATTAATAGCGTCCTGAACAGGCTTCAGTTCGTGGTCCGGAGCAGAAATCATGCGGTAACCTCCCCTCCGTTTACCTATCCAGAACTCCCGGTAGTGGGCAGAAACATCCTTCAATATTTCTTTCAACTTCATTTCTTCCACTCCCAACAAGTTTGCACACTGAGAGATGGCTTCTTCTTTAAACCAGGGAGAGATTCGCGGAGCAGAAGTTTTAAAAAGCTGGCTGAACCATCCCTTACGGGTGGTTCCGGCATTGGCAGTATGCTCCGTGTTGTCGCGACTTCCTGCTTTCCACCTTTTGTATCCTTCCTGTTTACGACTCGAAGAAATAATTTTGTAGACCAATAAGCAGGTGACAATAAATACAGCTATCAGAATTCCATTCATCTTATCAACAAGTATAAAAAAGAAGAGGATGAGTATTTACTAATGTAAATCGTGGTATTTATACCAGAGTATTTACATTCTAAGAAAGCTCCTGAGCTTACGAGGCGACTGCACCTCTTTCCTGCTAAATCTTTTTCTCATCCTCTTCGTATGCAAAAATATATTTTTTCCACTTACAGCACAAAGGAGAGACAATTTATTTGAATACAGAAACGTTTTTTTTAATCAGATTCTATAACTTTGCCTCCCATAAAGAAAATATCTATACTATAATGAGTACATCCAAACACCCCAAAGGTCTTTACCTTGTCTTTGCTACCAGCACGGCAGAACGTTTCAGCTACTACGGTATGCGTGCTATCTTCATCCTGTTTCTAACCCAGGCACTCTTGTTCGATAAGGAACATGCCGCCTCTATTTATGGCAGCTATACCGGACTGGTTTATCTTACTCCGCTCATCGGCGGATATATTGCTGATAAATACTGGGGGATCCGGCGTTCCGTTTTCTGGGGTGCCATGATGATGGCGGTAGGCCAGTTCCTGATGTTCTTCAGTGCGTCGATGCTGGATACTAAAGAGCTTTCCCACTGGTTGATGTATGGGGGACTCACCTTTATCATTTTGGGCAACGGGTGCTTTAAACCCACGGTTACTTCTCTTGTAGGACAACTTTACAAACCAGGAGACAGACGCTTGGATTCCGCTTACACCATATTTTATATGGGAGTAAATATAGGTTCGCTCTTTGCGCCGCTAGTTTGCGGTTATTTCGGTGAGACAGGAAATCCTCATGATTTTAAATGGGGATTTCTAATAGCCGCTATTTTCACCCTATTTACCATAGTTATATTCGAAACACAGAAGAATAAGTACCTTGTTGATCCTGACGGCAAACAACTGGGGATTATTCCCGATGCCAAGAAAGAACAACCGAAAGTAGAGAAAACCACTCAACAGACAAAAGTGGATAATAGTAGAAAGAAACGTAACTATCTGCTTTTGGGTATGCTGGCCATTGCGCTTGCCATCTTCTTCTACTGGTGTTTCGGAGATGATTGGATCAGCATTGGCATCTTTACCGCCTGTATTGTATTCCCTGTCAGCATTCTATTGGAAGGCTCCCTGACAAAAATAGAACGTAGCCGAATTTTCGTCATCTATATCATCGCCTTTTTTGTCATCTTCTTTTGGGCAGCTTACGAACAGGCAGGCGCCTCACTAACCCTCTTTGCAGCCGAACAAACTGATCGTTTCGTCTTAGGTTGGGAGGTCCCAGCTTCATGGATACAATCTTTCAATCCGTTCTTCGTGGTAATCCTGGCTGCTATCATGCCAGGAATATGGGGCTTCTTAAACAAACGAGGTGCTGAACCGGCTTCTCCAACCAAACAAGCTATCGGTTTATTATTGCTCTCACTGGGATATTTGGTTATCTGTTTCGGTGTGAAAGACACCCAGCCTGGGGTAAAAGTCAGCCTCATCTGGTTGACCGGACTTTATTTTATCCATACAGTAGGCGAATTGTGCCTCTCTCCTATCGGATTATCAATGGTAAACAAGTTGACTCCCCTCCGCTTCGCATCTCTCATGATGGGAATTTGGTATCTTTCCATGTCCACTGCTAATAAATTTGCCGGAACATTAAGTGGCCTTTACCCCGAAGACGGGAAGGTGAAAACCCTGCTCGGATTCCGCATTGAAACCATGTTCGACTTCTTTATGGTATTCGTTATCATGTCCGGTGTAGCCTCTCTTATCCTCTTCCTGCTTTCAAAGAAATTGCAGAAGATGATGCATGGAGTGGAATAAAAATTGTATTTTTGTGCCAATTTAAAAAATCTATCCCTTATGGACACCATACAAATAAAAGACAAAAAGTTTACTGTTTCTATCAAGGAACAGGACATTCTGAAAGAAGTAGCTCGCGTTGCAAATGAAATCAACCGCGATCTGGCTGGTAAAAATCCTCTGTTTCTCAGCGTCCTGAACGGTTCGTTTATGTTTACTGCTGATCTGATGAAAAACATTACTATTCCCTGCGAGATTTCTTTCGTGAAACTGGCTTCTTATCAGGGGGTGTCTTCTACCGGAGTTATCAAAGAAGTGATTGGTATTACCGAAGATCTGACAGACCGCACGGTAGTGATTGTGGAAGATATCGTAGATACTGGTCTGACTATGCAACGTCTGTTGGACACGCTGGGCACACGTAACCCGAAAGAAATCCACATCGCTTCGTTGCTGGTGAAACCCGATAAGTTGAAAGTGGATTTGAATATCGAATACGTAGCCATGGAAATCCCCAATGACTTCATTGTAGGTTACGGATTGGATTATGACGGTTTCGGACGCAATTATGCGGATATTTATACAGTAGTGGATTAAAAAGAATTTTGAATTAGGTATAATATAAGTAACAGTTAAATTGTAAATCACAAATGTTGAACATTGTAATTTTCGGTGCTCCCGGTTCAGGAAAGGGAACACAAAGTGAGAAAATCGTAGAAAAGTACGGTATTAACCACATCTCAACCGGTGACGTGTTGCGTGCAGAAATCAAGAACGGCACAGAACTGGGCAAAACAGCTAAAAGTTATATCGATCAAGGCCAGTTGATCCCTGACGAACTGATGATTGATATCCTTGCAAGTGTATTCGACAGCTTTGAAGACAGCAAAGGTGTAATCTTTGACGGTTTCCCCCGTACGATTGCACAGGCAGAAGCTCTGAAGAAAATGCTTGCTGAAAGAAATCAGGGAGTAAGCGTTATGCTTGACCTGGATGTACCTGAAGATGAACTGATGGTCCGCCTCATCAAACGTGGTAAGGATTCCGGTCGTGCCGATGACAACGAAGAGACTATCAAGAAACGTCTTCATGTTTATCATTCACAGACTTCTCCGCTGATTGACTGGTACAAGCAGGAAGGACAATACCAGCACATCAAAGGACAAGGTGCATTGGAAGAAATCTTTGCTGATGTTTGCGCTGCGATCGACGCTGCAAAGTAAAGTTACACAATCATAATTTAGAAGCGCGATAATACCCATGAAAATGATATTACCGCGCTTTGTTATTCTCCCGTCTGCCCTAAAATAACAAGTAACTATTTCACGATCTTCTTTTTATATTCACGCGGGGTACATTGGATTTTCTTAAAAAATGTAGCATTAAACCGGGCTACAGAATTGAATCCACATTCGTATGCAATGTCGGTAATGCTCATGTCAGTAGTCAGTAATTTACGTTGTGCATGAGCTATTCTTAACTCAGCAATATAGTCACTTATTGTAGTACCAAATGCCTTCTTAAATATATGATTGGCATAATCAGGGTGCAGACCTACTACATCACCGATATCATTGGCTTTAATATCATTACAATAATTCTTAGTAAGATATATGGTTATTTTTTCGATAAGTGTCGTTTGGTATGAAGCCAATGCTATACCATCATCTGAAGACTGCAAGTGATGAGCCATACGAGTGATTCTGGTCTGCATTTCTAATAAAATAAGATCCGATTGCATATTTACGCTGCTATCTTTCAACCAATTATTTAGTAAGAACTCATCATATTGAGAATATTCATCTGTTTGTTCATATAGAATATCTCCTCTGAGCAAGCTGTCTACAAACTGTGCCGGAAGCTTCCAAGATAAAAAATGCGCAAAAGGAATGGTACATACATAATACTTTTCTACATTCTCATAATGAATTATTTGGTGAGGAATAAGTCCCCAGAATATCGTAAACCGCTTATTGGGTATCGTTATTTTTTCGCTGTGTCGCAAGTAAGTGATATTCCCTTGGGGCAGGTAATTTATCTCTATTTCATTATGCCTATCGTATCTGGGCATAACACGGGGTATCCATGTCTCACATGTAAGTCCATAAGGTTTAAACTCCTCACGGAACTTATCAAAACTGTAGCATTTCTCGGAATTCATTATATTCGTATATATAAATAGAGAGTGTTATTCACATTTTGGTGGTAAATTTGCAAAAATAATCTTTAAATGCCATGAAAAAAGTACTTTTCTTCTTTTTCTTTCTTACAGCATGGAGCCTTTATTCAGAGGCGCAAGTGGCTAATGAGGACAAACATCGGCTGATTGTAACCACTGATTTAGGGGGAACTGATCCGGATGATATCCAGTCAATGATACACTTGTTATTATGCTCAAATGTAATCGACATTGAGGGGTTAATCAGTTCACAAGTCTGGATGGATGACCCAGATAAAACGGCTAAAATTTCAGAGGTAGTAGAACAATTTGGAGAAGTTCTGCCGCGCTTGAATAAACATGCAGAAGGGTATCCCAGTTTGAATCAACTACGAGCAATTATTAAACGAGGGCAACCTTCCTCTAACATGACCGGAGTAGGTCAAGCTAAAGATTCTCCGGGATCAGAATTGATAATCTCGGTAGTTGATAAGAAAAAGGATCAACGCCCCGTATGGCTTGCAGCTTGGGGTGGAATGAATACGATAGCGCAAGCTTTATGGAAAGTGAAGCATACACGCAGCGAAAAAGCCCTTAAGAAGTTTACTGCAAAAATCCGCATATATGATGTTCTAGGGCAAGATGATGCCGGAGCCTGGATAGCCAAGAACTTCCCGGAAATAGTATATATCAGAAATAAAGAAGTATATGGTTGGGGACCTTCCGATCAATGGCTTAAACAGAATATTCAAAGTCATCAGCCATTAGGCAAGCATTATCCTGACCGGAAGTGGGCAACGGAAGGTGACTCTCCAGCTTTCTTTTATGTATATGCGAATGGCCTGAACGTACCCGACTCACTTGAATATGGAGGATGGGGCGGTCGTTTCTCCAATCAAAAGACGAGTGGTATACGAGGTATGGATTTTATAGTGCGCAGCGGGAAAGATGAAACGCAATATGACCCTTATTATATGCATGGAAGCTGTAAAGAGGGCTGTGCCGCCATCAACAAATGGCAGCTGCACATTTGGAATAATTTTGCAGCACGTATGTTGTGGACTACAACCGATGATTATAAAGCGGTGAATCACCATCCGCATGCAGTGCTTGATGGAGACCGTTCGCTGAAATGTATTTTTAAGAAGGTAAAAGCCGGAAATTCCATAGTTTTAGATGCCAGCGGTTCAACTGATCCTGATGGTAACAAGCTGATATACAAGTGGAGTGTTTATACTGAACCAAGCAGTTACAAAGGTGAAGTAGAAATAGAAAGGGATAATGCGGAAAAATGCAAAGTACATATCCCTGCTGATGCTGCGGGCCAAAACATACATATCATTTTAGAATTGACGGATGAAGCAACTCCGGCACTTACCGTTTATAAACGAGTAGTGCTAAAAATAAGTTAGAAATGCCCTCCACTGCGGATTAATAAATAAAAAGGAATAAAAAAGTTTGAGGTAGTCTTGGAGAATCGTTACTTTTGCATCGAAAAAGAAAATAAGTATTTTAAAATCAATCGTAAGGAAAGAAATGGCTGAATCGAACTTTGTTGACTACGTAAAGATATATTGCCGCTCCGGAAAGGGCGGACGAGGCTCTACGCACATGAGGCGTGAGAAATACATACCCAATGGCGGCCCCGACGGAGGTGACGGAGGACGAGGAGGTCACATCATCCTGCGCGGTAACCGTAACTATTGGACGCTGTTGCATTTGCGCTACGACCGCCATGCACTGGCCGGACATGGAGAATCCGGTTCCAAGAACCGCAGTTTTGGTAAGGACGGAGAAGACAAAATTATTGAAGTTCCCTGTGGCACAGTGGTATACAATGCCGAAACGGGCGAATACATCTGCGACGTCACCGAGCATGGACAAGAAGTTATTATGCTGAAAGGCGGACGCGGCGGACTGGGTAACTGGCACTTCAAGACAGCCACCCGTCAGGCACCCCGCTTTGCACAACCGGGCGAACCGATGCAGGAAATGACAGTAATCATGGAGCTGAAACTCTTGGCAGACGTAGGTCTGGTAGGCTTCCCGAATGCCGGAAAATCAACCTTGCTTGCTTCCGTATCTGCCGCCAAGCCCAAGATAGCCAACTATCCATTCACCACATTGGAACCCAATCTGGGTATTGTTTCTTACCGTGACAGTAAGTCGTTTGTCATGGCGGATATTCCCGGTATCATTGAAGGAGCCAGTGCCGGAAAAGGGTTGGGATTGCGCTTTCTGCGGCACATCGAGCGTAACTCTCTGTTGCTCTTCATGGTGCCTGCCGATAGCGACGATATCCGGAAAGAATATGAAATCCTGTTGAATGAACTGAGCACTTTCAATCCTGAAATGCTGGACAAGCAACGGGTACTTGCCATCACCAAGAGCGATATGCTCGATCAGGAATTGATGGACGAAATAGAGCCTACACTCCCTGCAAACGTTCCGCATGTATTCATTTCTTCCATTACCGGCATGGGACTTTCCGTGTTGAAAGACATTCTTTGGGAAGAGTTGAATAAGGATAGCAACAAAATAGAAGCTATTGTTCACCGTCCGAAGGATGTAAACAAACTCCAGCAGGAGTTGAAAGACATGGGTGAGGATGAAGACCTCAGCTATGAATATGTGGAAGACGATGAGGACGTGGAAGACCTGGAAGACTTTGAGTATGAGGAAGAAGACTGGGAGGATGACAAGCAATGATTGCTCTGACAGAAGATAAACGAATGTTGGGATACGGGGTTATGACACCGTACTCCAACATTTTTTGTTTCGCAACTACCCGCCGGGGAGGCTTCAGCAAAGGAGATTATGCCTCTTTCAACTGTACGCCTTACACGGGAGATGATGCGGAATCTGTCCGTCGCAATCAGGAATTACTCTGTAACTCCATGCCTCAACGGCCTAAAGAATTAGTCATTCCGTTCCAAACACATGGTACAAAGGTGGAGGTGATTGATGAAAAGTATCTCAATGCCACCTCTGACGAGCGCACGGCCATGCTGCAAGGAGTGGATGCACTAATCACCAAGGAACCGGGTTGCTGCATTTGTATTTCTACGGCTGACTGTATTCCTATCCTGTTGTATGACCGCAAGAACCAAGTGGTAGCCGCCGCCCATGCGGGTTGGCGGGGAACGGTGAATTACATAGCCGGACACACTCTCGACAGGATGCGGGCACTCTACGGAACCGATGGAAAAGACGTAATCGCTTGTATCGGCCCCGGCATATCCTTGCCTTCTTTTGAAGTGGGCGAAGAAGTGTACGAAGCTTTCCGCATGAACGGTTTTGCAATGGATTATATATCAGAATGGAAACCGGAAACACATAAGCATCATATCGACCTGTGGGCTGCAAACCGGATGCAGTTGCTCGACTTCGGTGTACCCGGCGAGCAAATAGAAACATCTGGCATTTGTACTTATACGAGGCATGAAGAATTTTTCTCGGCAAGACGGCTGGGGATTAAATCAGGACGTATACTATCGGGAATTATGATAGTAGACACAAAACCATAATTTTTTTAATATGAAGAACATTTTGTCCAAAGGACAGCTATCGATTCTCATTGTATTGGGAATTTTGATTCTTGACCAAGTCATAAAGATTGAAGTTAAAACGAATATGTTTTATAATGAAAGCATTCATATCACGGATTGGTTTTATCTTCGCTTTATAGAAAATCCCGGTATGGCTTTCGGTATGCAGATAGTGCCTAAAGCCATTCAGACTATTGCCCGCACAATATTTGCCATCGCGATTGGATGGTATATCGTCATACTTATTAAAGCTAAATATAAGCGCGGTTATATTGCATGTGTTTCGTTGATACTGGCAGGAGCTATCGGGAATATCATCGACAGCATATTCTATGGCGTTATTTTCAGTAAGAGTACACCCGCCGAGATTTCTACTTTCGTACCTATAGGGGAAGGATATACCGGTTGGCTGCATGGAAAAGTGGTCGATATGTTCTACTTTCCTCTTTTTGAGTTTAACTGGCCAAGCTGGATGCCGTTTATAGGAGGAGACAATTTTGTATTCTTCAGTCCGGTATTCAATTTAGCGGATGCTGCCATCAGTTGCGGAGTGATTATTTTATTTTTGTTTTACATGAAAAGTTTAAATAGCAGTTTCAGTTTATGTACCAGATCACCGTATCAGAAGAAATAAAGAAAGCCTGCCCCATCTTCAAAGGTGCAGCCGTCTATGCAGAAGTTACCAATACAGCCTTTTGCGAAGGGCTTTGGGAAGAAATCAATGCTTTCACCCGGGAACTGACTTCCACTACCCAGCCGGAGGACATCAAACTGCAACCCGCCATTGCAGCTACCCGGGAAGCTTATAAACGTTGCGGTAAAGACCCCAGCCGTTACCGTCCTTCTGCCGAAGCCTTACGACGCCGTCTGATGCGTGGAATTGCCCTTTACCAAATAGATACATTGGTTGACCTGATTAATCTGGTATCCCTGCGCACCGGTTATTCCATCGGTGGTTTCGATGCGGACAAGATACAGGGCACTGACCTCAAACTGGGAGTTGGACGCGCTGAAGAACTATTCGAAGGTATCGGACGAGGCGTGCTGAACATCGAAGGACTTCCGGTCTATCGCGATGCCGTAGGCGGTATCGGTACTCCCACCAGCGACAACGAACGTACCAAAATGGATTTAGGCACCCAGCATATCCTTGCCATCGTCAATGGTTACAGCGGACAGGAAGGTCTGCGGGAAGCTGCCGAGATGATACAGGAGTTACTGAAAAAATATACTTCTTCGAATGGAGGAGAAATTATCTATTTTGAATAATAAGAAGGACCTTTAATCATGAACATATTCTTTCTGCTACTATCATTCGCACTGGCTTATACTCCGCCTGAAAAGAAACCAAGTTTCTCGCAAATGGAAATCAATCATATCCGGGTTACTACACCGGGGCTTTTCGATAACGAAAATTTGTTAGAATTGCATCTGGAGCAAATACCTGATACCGCCTATTGCTTTCCGCTTCCCGGAGGAAAAGTGATTTCTCCTTACGGACGCGGTAGCGGCCGTCATTCGGGTATTGATATCAAGACTTGCGCCAAAGACACGATACGCAGTGCTTTCGATGGCATTGTACGTATGTCGAAGCCTTACAGTGCTTACGGTAACGTAATCGTTGTGCGCCATTCTTCGGGATTGGAAACGATATACAGTCATAATTTTAAGAATCTTGTTCAGAGTGGTGACGTCGTAAAGGCCGGACAACCCATTGCACTGACCGGACGTACCGGACGGGCCAGCACCGAACACCTTCATTTTGAAACCCGCATCAACGGACAGCATTTCAACCCCAATCTCATTTTCGATTTCAAAGAAAGGACACTCCGCAAAGAGTGTATTCACTGCACCAAGAATGGAAAAGGCGTCATCGTGAAGCCTGCAACAAAAAAAACAGCCGGAACCAGCTAAGTATCCAAACGTTTCACTAAATTTGCAACTGTTTTACCTATAAAACGACATGAACTTATAAACAATTCAATGATAGAAAAACTGATTGTTCTTGAGGATATCGACCCGGTTATCTTTTACGGTGTGAATAACGCCAATATGCAGTTGATAAAAGCTTTGTACCCCAAACTGCGCATTGTTGCACGCGGCAATGTCATCAAAGTGTTGGGAGATGAAGAAGAGATGTGCGCATTCGAAGAAAACATTACCAAACTGGAAAAATACTGCGCCGAATACAACTCATTGAAAGAAGAGGTGATCATCGACATCATCAAAGGAAATGCACCGCAAGCAGAAAAGTCGGGTAACGTCATCGTATTCAGCGTGACAGGCAAACCGATCATCCCCCGCAGTGAAAATCAGCTTAAACTGGTAGAAGGTTTCGCCAAGAACGACATGGTATTTGCCATAGGTCCTGCCGGTTCGGGAAAGACGTATACTGCCATTGCCCTTGCCGTACGTGCCCTCAAAAATAAAGAGATCAAGAAAATCATCCTCAGTCGCCCCGCCGTGGAAGCCGGTGAGAAGCTTGGATTCCTGCCCGGTGACATGAAGGATAAGATAGACCCGTATCTGCAACCGTTGTATGACGCCTTGCAGGATATGATTCCGGCTGCCAAGCTGAAAGAATACATGGAACTGAACGTCATTCAGATTGCTCCCCTCGCCTTTATGCGCGGAAGGACGTTGAATGATGCAGTTGTAATTCTGGATGAAGCACAGAACACCACTACCCAGCAGATTAAGATGTTCCTCACCCGCATGGGTATGAACACCAAGATGATCGTAACGGGAGATATGACACAGATCGACCTGCCCTCTTCCCAGACTTCGGGACTGGTACAGGCACTCCGCATCCTGAAAGGTGTGAAAGGCATCAGCTTCGTGGAACTGAACAAGAAAGATATTGTGCGTCACCAGTTGGTAACCCGCATTGTAGATGCTTACGAGAAGTTCGAAGCAGCTACAAGAGACAAGTTACGAGCTACAAGTAAAGGGACAGCAATAAGCAGTGAAAAGAAAATAATATAAATGGGAGAAATTAGGACGCATAAAGATTTAAAAGTATGGCAAAAGAGTATTGAGTTAGTCATATCAGTCTATGAATTAACCAAGCAATACCCTAAAGAAGAACTATATGCTATAACTAATCAAATCAGAAGATGCGTTACATCAATCCCTGCTAATATTGCAGAAGGTTCAGGCAGAAAAAATAAAGCAGAATTTATGCAATTTTTATATATTTCTTTAGGCTCGGCAAGCGAATTGGAAACATTCCTTATTATCTCAGAGAAATTACATTATATAACTTCTGAAGAATATGCTGATAGTTCGAATGCCCTAAATGAAATAATAAGAATGACTTGTGGTCTAATAAACTCATTAAAAATAAACAATACGAGCGCAGCCTCTTGTAGCTTGTAGCTCGTAGCTAAAGAACTGTAATATGAAAGCATTAACAAAAACTGATTTCAATTTTCCGGGACAAAAAAGTGTGTACCACGGAAAAGTACGCGATGTTTACAACATCAATGGTGAAAAGCTGGTTATGGTAGCAACCGACCGTATCTCCGCATTCGACGTTGTTTTGCCGAAAGGCATTCCTTTCAAAGGACAAATGCTGAATCAGATTGCAGCCAAGTTCCTGGATGCGACTACTGATATCTGTCCCAACTGGAAGACAGCTACACCCGACCCGATGGTAACGGTAGGTGTGATGTGCGAAGGTTTCCCCATCGAAATGATTGTACGCGGTTATCTTTGCGGTAGCGCATGGCGTACTTACAAAAGCGGTGTACGCGAAATCTGTGGTGTAAAGTTGCCCGAAGGAATGAAGGAAAACCAGAAATTCCCCGAACCCATCATCACCCCGACTACGAAAGCTGAAATCGGTGAACACGACGCAGACATTTCAAAAGAAGAAATCCTTGCTAAAGGCCTGGCTACTCCCGAAGAATATGCCATATTGGAGAAATACACCATGGCACTCTTCAACAGAGGAACCGAGATCGCAGCTGAACGTGGTCTGATTCTGGTAGATACGAAGTATGAATTCGGTAAGCACAACGGTACTATTTACCTGATGGACGAAATCCATACACCGGACTCCAGCCGCTACTTCTACTCTGAAGGTTATCAGGAACGCTTTGAAAAAGGCGAAGCACAGAAACAACTTTCTAAAGAATTCGTTCGCGAATGGTTGATGGATAATGGTTTCCAAGGCAAGGAAGGACAACAAGTTCCGGAAATGACAGACGAAATCGTAGCATCCATCAGTGAGCGTTACATTGAACTGTACGAGCACATCACCGGAGAGCAATTCGTGAAGGAAGATACCAACAACATTGCTTCACGTATCGAGAAAAACGTAACGGAATACTTAAATAAGTGATAAACGGTTAGTATGGATTATCCCCAGGAACATATCAAACCCTACGGTGAGGACGGAAAGAAGAGTGAACAGGTAGAAGAAATGTTCGACAACATTGCTCCTGCTTATGATAAGCTGAACCATACCCTTTCATTAGGCATCGACCGCAGTTGGCGCCGGAAAGCGATCAATTGGTTAAAGCCTTTCCAACCGAAGCGCATCATGGACGTAGCCACCGGTACAGGTGACTTTGCCATTCTTGCCTGCCGCGAGTTGCAGCCTGACGAACTGATAGGCACCGACATCTCAGAGGGAATGATGGACGTGGGACGTAATAAAGTAAAGCAGGCGCACCTCTCGGACAAAATATCCTTTGCCCGGGAGGACTGCACCTCTCTCTCATTTGCCGATGACACGTTCGATGCTGTAACCGTAGCGTTCGGTATCCGCAACTTCGAAGGGTTGGACAAAGGGTTGGCGGAAATGTGCCGCGTGCTGAAAACCGGAGGACATCTCGTCATTCTGGAACTCTCCACACCGGACCGTTTTCCGATGAAACAACTTTTCACCATCTACTCCAAAGTAGTCATCCCCCTGCTCGGCAAATGCCTGTCAAAAGACAATAGTGCTTACACCTACCTGCCCCAAAGCATCCGTGCTTTCCCGCAAGGCGAAGTGATGCAGAAAGTTATTCGCAAAGCAGGTTTCAGTCAGGTTAATTTCCGCAGACTGACATTCGGTATATGCACTCTTTATACTGCGACTAAATGAAATGATTATTGACATAGCACACTAAGAGAATTATGCAGAAATACGGTTTAATAGGCTATCCGCTGAGACATTCGTTTTCCATCGGATATTTCAATGAAAAGTTCAAATCGGAGAATATCGACGCCGAATATGTAAACTTTGAAATACCCAACATCAATGACTTTATGGAAGTCATTGAGGAAAATCCCAACCTCTGCGGACTAAATGTGACCATCCCGTACAAGGAGCAGGTCATCCCCTTTCTTGACGAGCTGGACAAAGATACCGCAAAGATCGGCGCAGTGAACGTCATCAAAATCATCCGCCAGCCGAAGGGAAAAGTAAAGCTTGTCGGCTACAACTCGGATATCATAGGTTTTACACAGTCCATTGAGCCTTTACTGCAACCCCATCACAAGAAAGCGCTGATTCTGGGTACAGGCGGTGCATCCAAAGCCGTCTATCGCGGACTGGCCAATCTGGGCATCGAAAGCGTATTCGTATCGCGTACAAAAAAGGAATCGTCTTACCTCACTTATGACGAACTGACACCGGAGATCATGCAGGAATATACTATTATCGTAAACTGCACACCCGTAGGCATGTATCCTAAGGTGGATTTCTGTCCGGATATTCCTTATGATCAATTAACTCCCAACCATTTACTCTACGATTTGTTATATAATCCTAATGAAACCCTTTTCATGAAAAAGGGAGAGGCTCACGGTGCCGTTACTAAAAACGGACTGGAAATGCTGTTATTGCAAGCATTTGCCGCATGGGAAATATGGAACAAATAGAGTGAAAGGAAGGAAGGAAAGATGAAGAAAGGTATCAAGTACAGTCTGATCGGACTGTTAGCAGTTATCATTATTGCCCTCACAGGTGCGAGTTTCTACATGCTCGGCTACTCGCTGAGACCGGAGCACAACAAAGGGAAAGATATTCCCGGCTCCTACGAGTATATGCTCAGCGAGTACCCGCAAATCAAGCCTTGGATAGATAGTTTGCAAACTGTCGGTGCTTTACGGGATACCTTTATTATCAACCCTGACGGGGTGCAACTGCATGCCATTTACGCAGCCGCTCCCGAACCTACCCACAAAACAGCCGTCATCGTGCATGGTTATACGGACGATTGCATCCGTATGCTGATGATAGGTTACCTTTACAACAAAGATTTAAAGTATAACATTCTGCTGCCCGACCTGCAGAATCAGGGGTTAAGCGGAGGCCCTGCCATTCAAATGGGTTGGAAAGACCGGCTGGACGTATTGCGCTGGATGGACATAGCCAACGATATTTACGGCAGAAATACCCAAATGGTAGTACATGGCATCTCTATGGGTGCCGCCACCACTATGATGGTATCCGGTGAGCCTCAACAACCTTTTGTGAAATGTTTTGTGGAAGATTGCGGTTATACCAGCGTATGGGACGAATTCTCCTACGAGTTGAAAGGACAGTTCGGACTGCCTCCTTTCCCGTTGATGTACACCACCAGCTGGCTGTGCAACGCGAAATACGGCTGGAACTTCAAGGAAGCTTCTTCGCTGAATCAGGTCAGGAAATGCAAACTGCCGATGTTCTTCATTCATGGCGATGCAGATACATACGTACCCACTTGGATGGTATATCCTCTCTACGAGGCAAAATCGGAACCTAAAGAATTGTGGCTTGCCCCCGGTGCCACACACGCCATGTCCTACAAGGATCATCCGGAGGAATACACCGAACGTGTGAAGAATTTTGTAGGAAAATACATCTATTGATGTGATTTTTCCTATATTCGTCCCACAAATACATTAGTATGAAAAGATTAATCTCCATAAGTTTATTCCTATGCCTGCTGCTATCCATGCAGGCACAGAAGGTCTATACTACAGACAATATCCCCAAAGTACATCTTCAGAACAAAATGCGCTATGTCTGCAATCCGGACGGCATCCTCTCTCAGGCTGCCTGCGACAGCATCGACCGTATGCTGTATGCATTGGAGCAACAGACGGGCATTGAGACAGTAGTTGCCGTAGTTCCGTCTATCGGCAATGATGATTGCTTTGACTTTGCACACCACCTGCTCAATGAATGGGGTGTGGGAAAGAAAGGAAAGAATAACGGTCTGGTCATTCTTTTGGTGACCGACCAGCGCTGCATCCAGTTCTATACAGGTTATGGACTGGAAGGAGATCTGCCCGATGCCATCTGTAAACGTATCCAGACGCGCGACATGATTCCTTATCTGAAAGATGGTAACTGGGATGCGGGTATGGTTGCCGGTGTGCGTGCCGTATGCGGCAGACTGGACGGTAGCATGGTGAATGATACAGATGATGAAGAAGACATTTCCTTCTTCGGCATTCTGGCAGCAGTTATCGGATTCTTTGTTGTTGCCGGAGGAATCGGTTGGATGGCAGCACGTGCCGCAAGCAAATGCCCCAACTGCGGACAGCACAAATTGCAACGCACCAGCAGTAAAGTGGTTTCCCGAATCAACGGAGTAAAAACGGAAGATGTTACCTATACTTGCCGCAACTGCGGACACAAGGTAGTACGCCGCAAACAGTCGTATGATGAAAACTATCGCGGAGGTGGCGGAGGAGGTCCGGTCATCTTTGGTGGTGGCGGAGGCTTCGGCGGAGGAGGCGGTGGCTTCAGCGGAGGCAGCTTCGGTGGAGGTATGGGAGGTGGCGGAGGTGCCGGTTCCCGATTCTGAGAGTTGAAACTCTCAGAGTGACAAGCTACGGGCTACAAGTGCCTTTCGGTACCACAGTGCAGCAACTCGTAGCTTGTAACTTGTAGTTTGTAACTAATTAATAATCATTTAATAAAAGAAAAGTATGAAGAAATCAACTATTATCATTCTTGTTGTTTTAGCTCTCCTCGTCATTTGGGGTGTCACTGGTTATAACGGACTGGTAACTATGGATGAAAACGTAAGCGGACAATGGTCAAACGTTGAAACACAATATCAACGCCGTGCCGACTTGATTCCGAATCTGGTTAGTACGGTAAAAGGATACGCTTCTCATGAAAAAGAAACTCTGGAAGGTGTGGTAGAGGCCCGTAGTCAGGCTACTCAAATTAAAGTAGATGCTAATGATCTGACTCCGGAAAAGTTGGCTGAATACCAGAAAGCTCAAGGTGCGGTAACTTCTGCATTGGGTAAGTTGCTTGCCATTACTGAGAATTACCCCGACTTGAAAGCAAACCAGAATTTCCTGGAACTGCAAGCTCAATTGGAAGGTACTGAAAACCGTATCAACGTGGCACGTACCAACTTCAACAATGCAGCAAAGAACTTCAATACTGCCATCCGCCGCTTCCCGAAGAACATTCTTGCAAGTCTGTTCGGTTTCGAAAAGCGTGCTTACTTTGAAGCTTCCGAAGGAGCTGAAACAGCACCGCAGGTACAGTTCTAAATAAGTATATTCCCACCGTAACAAACGGTTCTATAAAAAACAAATACCCCTTCCACCCATCGGAAACTCCGATCTATTCGAATTTCCAGGGTGGAAGGGGTACTTTCATTTTTTAAGATTACTATTGCAAATCCGTTATTGCCTCTTTCAGTTCTTTTATCCCGCTCCAGGCTTTGAGAAACAAACGGATTCCTATCAGCACCCCTACGACAAGCCCGGTCCAGGCACCTATCAATATATAACGATCACCCATTTGGGACATATCCCATATCATACTTACCAGTAAAGGTACGGCACACAACACACTCACAGCTATCCCCACTTTGAAAGACATCCGGAAACGACTTTCTGCCAGACACACTTCACGTACAGTCATCTTCAGGCAATCAATCTTCCTTAGTAGCAACATCCACGTAAATTGCCGGGCGAGTATCACAACTACAAACAGAAACAACAATACCCACGTCAGTACGCTGAAATCATACACCTGATTGCGCACCAAAAGCCAAGCCATGAGAGGCAAACAGAGAATCAAAACCGTAAATCGACGCAATACACGATCCTGTACCTGCTTTACTTTACTGACCACCTTATTATTCAGTTGCTGGCGCTGCTCCATTTCCAGGCGCCCGAGCCTTTCTTCCATTATATTCCAATTTTGTTTCAATTCTTCCAGTTCCATAATCTGTTTTATTTTAGCTATTCGCTTGTTTTGTAAGTTTATCCTTAATTCGTTTCAATTTTGAAGCTACGGTGTTGCGCGGCACGCCGACAATTTCCGCAATCTCCTCATAAGAATTTTCATCCAGCCACAGCAAGATGACGGCGCGTTCAAACTTGTCCAGTCCCGCAATGAGGCGATACATCTCTTTCAAGCGTTTGGTCGTTTCACTATCCTCTGCTTCCAAGCCGTAGAGGGAATCCAAGGAAGTATGTTCGCCCCGGCGTTGCTGCTGGCGGTAGAAGGATATACAGGTATTCAATCCCACGCGGTAAATCCACGAAGAAAGTTTACCCTTTCCTTCATAACCCTCGAAGCCTTTCCAAAGGTTTATTACTACATCTTGGTAGAGATCTTTAAAATTATCTCCATCCGTTGCATACATGTAGCAGATTTTATAGATCACTCGCTTGTATTCCTCGATGAGGGAAGTGAACTGTTTTTCCTTATTATTTTGTTCCATCTTAAGATAGTCTTTTATACATAAGACGCCCGGTTAGGGAATTAGTTGCAAGAGGAAAGAAAAAAAAGAAAATTGAGGAGATATACTACAGGGTGGGGTATGAGCTAAATGATAATTCCAATATTAAGTAGATAGAATATCTCAATTATTACGTCTGTCTCTTATACACATCTCCGAGCCC
>ERZ1027087.75-NODE-75-length-58268-cov-6.518046_pt1 | contig 58268 bp, 63 predicted proteins | sample MGYA00519413_ERZ1027087 | MGnify/ENA primary metagenome ERZ1027087 (study PRJEB26926, sample SAMN06164438) | human gut metagenome | biome: ENVO:00009003; feature: ENVO:2100002; material: ENVO:00002003 | host: Homo sapiens | place: USA | collected 2012 ...
TTAATATGGGTTTATGTATTCCTGCCGGTCCTTGGGTGACGGATGAAGATGTGGCTTATATTGTAGAGCAAATAAAGACATGTTGTACGAAATCTTGTTTCATTACAGTTCTCAAATAAAATATTTATTTGCTTGATGATTCCGTAATTTGTGGTATCTTTGTATCAGAAAGGAGAATTAATATATGGCGCAGTTAATTGTGACAGTAGAAGATGCAAGCTTATTACCAGATTTGAAGAAGGCAATAAAAATGTTGCGGGGAGTGGGGAATATCTCTGTTAAGAAAGCGGAGGCTTCTCTCAATGAGACTACTTTACGCGCAATGCGGGATGTGAAAGAAGGGCGTACTGTTAAGTGTAAAAGTTTTGAGGAGTATTTGGAGAAAGTGAAATGAAATATGAATTAGAATTTACTCGTCAATATCTAAAGGATTTAAAGCTGGCTAGAAAAAGAGGGCTTGATGAAAATAAGCTTAATGAGGTTATCTTAAAATTAATAACCGGTGAAGAATTGCCTGCAAAAAATCGAGATCATGTGCTAAGTGGTAACTACAATGGCTTTCGTGAATGCCATGTGACTCCGGACTGGTTGTTAATTTACAGTTTGGATTCTTCACTGAAAATGGTGACTTTAGTGCGTACCGGTTCGCATTCAGATTTGTTTTGATTGTCTATGTTGATGATCTGTAGTAATTTATATTTTTAGGTAGAACTACTCTCACTACTCTTTTCTGAACTTCGTGGAAAAGCTGAAAGAATAGTTGTTGGAGGGTAAATAAGTTTGATATGATGTAAGGAGTTATTTCCGAAAAAACGGGAATAGCTCTTTTTTTTGTTTGGTAGAATAGGGATGATTTTGATTAATAAGCATTATCTTTGCCATCCCTTTAATAATTCATAGTATTAAAAAATGGCAGAACAGAGAAAAGCTCCCCGAAGCAATAGTAAGGCAAAAATACAGCCCGTAAATGACTACGGACGTATCCAGCCACAAGCGCCGGAACTGGAAGAGGCTGTATTGGGAGCATTGATGATAGAGAAAGACGCTTATTCGTTAGTAAGTGAAATTCTTCGTCCGGAGTCTTTTTATGAGCACCGGCACCAGTTGATTTATTCCGCTATCACCGACCTGGCTGTGAATCAGAAGCCGGTGGATATCCTTACGGTAAAGGAGCAACTTGCTAAACGCGGTGATTTGGAGGAAGTGGGTGGTCCGTTTTATATTACTCAGTTAAGTAGTAAGGTTGCCTCTTCAGCGCATATTGAATATCACGCCCGCATCATTGCACAGAAGGCATTGGCTCGTGAATTGATTACATTTACCAGCAATGTTCAGAGTAAAGCTTTCGATGAAACCCTGGACGTAGATGATTTGATGCAGGAAGCTGAAGGAAGATTGTTTGAGATCTCTCAGCAGAACATGAAGAAGGATTATACGCAGATTAATCCTGTCATTGCCGAAGCGTATCAGTTAATTCAGACAGCGGCTGCCCGTACGGATGGTTTAAGTGGTTTGGAAAGCGGTTTTACCAAACTTGATAAGATGACTTCCGGTTGGCAAAGGTCCGACCTTATTATTATCGCTGCTCGTCCGGCAATGGGAAAGACGGCATTCGTACTTTCTATGGCAAAGAATATTGCAGTGAATTATCGTAATCCGGTAGCTGTGTTCTCTCTTGAAATGAGTAACGTACAGTTGGTGAATCGTTTGATCTCCAATGCGTGCGAAATTCCGAGTGAGAAAATTAAGAGCGGACAGCTGGCGGATTATGAATGGCAACAGCTGGATTATAAGTTGCGTGACCTTTTGGATGCTCCGCTGTATGTAGATGATACACCTTCATTGTCAGTGTTTGAACTTCGTACAAAAGCTCGTCGCCTGGTACGCGAACATGGAGTGAGGATTATTATTATCGACTACCTTCAGTTGATGAATGCGAGTGGGATGTCATTCGGTAGCCGTCAGGAAGAGGTAAGTACGATTTCACGTTCGTTGAAGGGGTTGGCGAAAGAGTTGAATATTCCTATTGTTGCTTTGTCGCAGTTGAATCGTGGTGTGGAAAGTCGTGAAGGTGAAGAAGGTAAACGCCCGCAGTTAAGTGACTTGCGTGAGTCGGGAGCCATTGAGCAGGATGCCGATATGGTATGTTTTATTCACCGTCCTGAATATTATAAGATTTATACCTCACAAGATGGAACCGATTTACGTGGTATGGCAGAAATTATTATTGCCAAGCATCGTAATGGTGCGGTAGGTGATGTTCGTTTGCGTTTTATCGGTCAGTACACCCGTTTCCAGAATCCGGAAGATGATATGGTGATTCCGCATCCGGCAGAAGGTGGTGGAGCAACCTTTGGCTCTAAAATGAATGCAGTAAGTGATGGCAGTGTGCCGCCTCCGGCTGAGTTTGCCCCTCAAACAGACAATCCGTTTGGTGGGGTGGGATCGGATGGACCGTTGCCATTCTAAATTAATGGTAAAATTACATAAGCATTTTAATATTGCAGCCGGAATTACTTTTTATCATGTAGTTTCGGCTGTTTTCATTATTTTCTTGATGGATAATTCCCTGTCATCCAAAAAAACTTTGTAATTTTGCGGGTCACTTTTGGAAACAATAAAAAATTAATGATATGAATATCTCTTATAATTGGTTGAAGGAGTATGTCGATTTCGATTTGACACCGGAAGAAGTTGCCGCTGCATTAACTTCTATTGGCTTGGAAACAGGAAGTGTAGAAGAAGTGCAAACGATTAAAGGAGGACTGGAAGGTCTCGTAATCGGTGAAGTGTTGACATGCATTCCTCATCCGAATTCAGACCACATGCACGTGACTACTGTGAATCTGGGACAGGGAGAACCTGTGCAGATTGTATGCGGTGCACCGAATGTGGCTGCCGGTCAGAAAGTGGTAATTGCCACTTTGGGTGCAAAACTCTATGACGGAGATGAATGTTTTACGATCAAAAAGTCAAAACTCCGTGGTGTTGAGTCCAATGGTATGATTTGCGCTGAAGATGAAATCGGTGTTGGTACGGATCATGCAGGGATCATCGTTTTGCCGGCTGATGCTGTTCCGGGAACGCTTGCCAAAGATTATTATAATATCAAGAGCGACTATGTGCTGGAAGTGGATATCACTCCGAATCGTGCCGATGCTTGTTCTCACTATGGGGTAGCCCGTGATTTGTATGCTTATCTGGTGCAAAATAACAAACCGACTTCCCTGAAGAAACCGTCTGTAGATGCTTTTGCCATTGAAAATCATGATCTGGATATCAATGTTACAGTTGAAAACAGTGAAGCTTGTCCTCGCTATGCCGGTGTAACGGTGAAAGGCGTAACAGTAAAAGAAAGTCCGGAATGGTTGCAGAATAAACTCCGTATCATCGGACTGCGTCCTATCAACAATGTAGTGGATATCACAAATTACATTGTTCATGCATTCGGCCAGCCATTGCACTGCTTTGATGCAGATCAAATTAAAGGTGGCGAAGTAGTGGTGAAGACAATGCCTGAAGGTACTCCGTTCGTCACATTGGATGGCGTGGAACGTAAATTATCTGATCGTGATCTGATGATTTGTGACACGGAAAAACCGATGTGTATTGCCGGTGTATTCGGTGGTCTGGATTCCGGTTCTACGGAAACTACCAAAGATGTCTTCATTGAAAGCGCTTATTTCCATCCGACATGGGTTCGTAAGACAGCTCGTCGTCATGGACTGAATACAGATGCTTCTTTCCGCTTTGAAAGAGGTGTTGACCCCAATATCACTATTTACTGTTTGAAATTGGCCGCCATGATGGTGAAAGAATTGGCTGGTGGTACTATTTCTTCTGAAGTAAAGGATGTTTGTGCAGCTCCTGTTCAGGATTTCATCGTAGAGTTATCTTATGAGAAGGTGCACTCGTTGGTAGGTAAAGTGATTCCGGTGGAGACAATCAAGAGCATTGTTACCAGTCTGGAGATGAAAATAACCAATGAGACGGCAGAAGGCTTGACTTTGGCGGTTCCCCCTTATCGTGTAGACGTGCAACGCGATTGTGATGTTATTGAAGATATCCTCCGTATTTATGGATATAATAATGTAGAAATACCGTCTACGCTGAAGTCTAGCTTGACTACGAAGGGCGAACATGATAAGTCTAATAAGTTGCAGAACCTGGTGGCTGAACAGTTGGTAGGTTGTGGTTTCAATGAGATTTTGAATAACTCTCTGACACGTGCCGGCTATTATGACGGTATGGAAACTTATCCTTCTAAAAACCTGGTGATGCTACTGAATCCGTTGAGTACAGACCTGAATGCCATGCGTCAGACTTTGTTGTTCGGTGGATTGGAAAGTATCTCTCACAATGCTAACCGTAAGAATGCCGACCTGAAATTCTTCGAATTCGGAAATTGCTATTATTTCGATGAAGAAAAGAAGAACCCCGAAAAGTCACTGGCTGCTTATACAGAGAATTATCATCTCGGATTGTGGGTAACAGGTAAAAAAGTATCCAATTCATGGGCGCATGCTGATGAAGAAAGCTCTGTATATGAGTTGAAGGCTTACGTGGAGAATATTTTCCTGCGTTTAGGGCTGAATATGAGAAATCTGATTGTAGGTAACCTGACGGATGATATTTATGCTGCTGCCTTGTCTGTACAGACTAAGGGCGGAAAGCGTCTTGCTACATTCGGCATCGTAACGAAGAAGATTCTGAAAGCTTTCGACATTGACAATGAAGTATATTACGCTGACCTGAACTGGAAAGAGCTGATGAAAGCCATCCGTTCTGTAAAGATCAGCTATGCGGAAATTTCTAAATTCCCGGCTGTGAAGCGTGACCTTGCCTTGTTGATTGATAAGAAGGTGCAGTTTGCCGAAATAGAGAAGATCGCTTATGAGACAGAGAAGAAATTGCTGAAAGATGTATCTCTCTTCGATGTTTATGAAGGTAAGAATCTGGAAGCCGGCAAAAAATCGTACGCAGTCAGCTTCCTGTTGCAGGATGAAACACAGACACTGAACGATAAGATGATCGATAAGATCATGTCGAAACTCGTGAAGAATCTGGAAGATAAGTTGGATGCAAAGCTTCGCTAATTGATAATTAAATAACTAATAATTAAACATTAAAATATAATTCCAATGGGAAGAGCATTTGAATATAGAAAAGCTGCCAAATTGAAAAGATGGGGTCATATGGCAAAGACCTTTACAAGACTGGGTAAACAAATTGCTATTGCAGTAAAGGCTGGTGGTCCGGAACCGGAAAATAATCCGACTTTGCGTTCGGTTATCGCTACTTGTAAGCGTGAGAATATGCCGAAGGATAACATTGACCGTGCTATCAAGAATGCAATGGGTAAGGACCAGAGCGATTACAAAGGAATGACTTATGAAGGATACGGTCCTCACGGTATTGCTGTATTCGTAGATACGTTGACCGACAATACTACCCGTACAGTTGCCGATGTACGTTCCGTATTCAATAAGTTTGGCGGAAACTTGGGTACTATGGGATCATTAGCTTTCCTGTTCGACCATAAGTGTATGTTTACTTTCAAGAAGAAAGACGGCATAGATATGGAAGAACTCATTCTTGACCTGATTGACTACGATGTAGATGATGAGTTCGAAGAGGATGAAGAAGAAGGAACAATCACTATCTATGGCGATCCGAAGAGCTATGCAGCTATCCAAAAACATCTGGAAGAATGTGGTTTTGAGGATGTCGGTGGTGAATTTACTTATATTCCGAACGATACGAAAGAGGTGACTCCCGAGCAACGTGAAACTTTGGACAAGATGATAGAACGTCTCGAAGAGTTTGATGATGTGCAAACAGTTTATACCAACATGAAGCCGGAGGGTAGTGAAGAGTAATGAAGTATACTTATAAAACTCAAGGTACATGTAGTTCTCACATTGAATTGGAAATAGAAAATAATATAATAACGGATATTGCGTTTTGGGGAGGTTGTAACGGAAATTTGCAAGGTCTTTCCCGTCTGGTGAAAGGAATGTCGGTAAATGATGTGATTTCCCGTCTGGAAGGGGTTCGTTGCGGAAGGCGTTCGACTTCTTGTCCGGATCAGTTGTGTCGGGCACTGCATGAAATGGGATTCTAACTAAATCCCTGTACTTTTAAAAATATAGGTTGGCCCTCGGTGTTGTACAATGCCGGGGGCTTCTTTTTTGAACTGAAAGTGTGGCTCGCTTGTTATTATTTCGTAATTTTACGCCATTAAAAGAACGAACGATGAAAAATATTCTGAAAGACTTGAAACGTAGGGACCACAAGCGCTATTTGGGTGGTCTGGACGTTTTTAAATATATTGGTCCCGGGTTACTTGTTACAGTTGGTTTTATTGATCCGGGAAACTGGGCTTCCAACTTTGCAGCGGGTTCTGAATTTGGGTATTCCCTGCTTTGGGTGGTAACTTTGTCAACGATCATGTTGATTGTATTACAGCATAATGTGGCTCACTTGGGCATTGTTACAGGTTTGTGTTTATCAGAAGCAGCCACAAAATATACGCCAAAGTGGGTCTCACGTCCTATTTTGGGCACTGCGGTGTTGGCATCCATATCGACTTCCCTTGCCGAAATATTGGGAGGTGCAATTGCCTTGGAAATGCTTTTTGATATCCCTATTATATGGGGAGCTATATTGACAACCGTCTTTGTCGTCATCATGCTTTTTACGAATTCGTATAAGAAGATAGAGCGTTCCATCATTGCCTTTGTTTCCGTTATCGGATTATCCTTTATTTATGAGTTGTTCCTGGTGAAGATTGACTGGCCGATGGCTGTGGAAGGATGGGTGACACCTGCTTTTCCGAAAGGGAGCATGCTGATTATTATGAGCGTGTTGGGAGCAGTGGTGATGCCGCATAACTTATTCCTGCATTCGGAGGTGATTCAGAGCCATGAATATAATAAGCAAGATGACAGTTCTATTCGTAAGGTTTTGAAGTATGAGTTGTTTGATACGCTCTTCTCTATGATTGTGGGATGGGCTATCAATAGTGCTATGATATTGCTGGCTGCTACTACTTTCTTTAAGAGTGGTATTCAGGTTGAAGAACTGCAACAGGCGAAGTCTTTGCTGGAGCCTTTGCTTGGAAACAGTGCCGCGGTTGTCTTTGCTCTGGCTTTGCTGATGGCGGGTATTTCATCTACCATTACAAGTGGTATGGCGGCGGGTTCTATCTTTGCCGGTATCTTCGGAGAATCCTATCACATCAAGGATAGTCACTCGCAGGTGGGTGTGCTCCTTTCATTGGGTATCGCCTTGTTGCTGATATTCTTCATCGGCGATCCTTTTAAAGGACTGTTGATTTCGCAAATGGTGCTGAGTATACAGTTGCCTTTTACCGTTTTCCTGCAAGTCGGGTTAACATCTTCGCGTAAGGTAATGGGGCAATATGTCAATAGTAAATGGAGCAGTTTCGTACTTTACGCTATTGCGGGTATCGTGACCGTATTGAATATTATGTTGTTAATATCCGAATTATCATAAAGCGGATACATTTGAACAACCGGACCTCTGATATATAATAAGATATAAACTAAATAAACGATCATATGAAAATTATTACATATAATGTAAACGGGCTGCGTGCAGCTGTTAGTAAAGGTTTGCCGGAATGGCTGGAACAGGAACAAGCCGATGTTGTGTGCATTCAGGAAACTAAATTGCAGCCGGATCAATATCCGGAAGAAGCATTGAGTGCATTGGGGTATAAGCATTATCTCTATTCTGCGCAGAAGAAGGGGTATAGCGGAGTAGCCATCTTGACTAAAAAAGAGCCGGACCATGTGGAATATGGCATGGGGATAGAAGAATATGATAATGAAGGCCGTTTTATCCGTGCCGATTTTGGCGATATATCTGTCGTAAGTGTTTATCATCCTTCAGGAACGAGTGGTGACGAACGCCAGGCATTTAAGATGGTGTGGTTGGAGAAGTTCCAGGAGTACGTGACGGAGCTGCGAAAATCACGTCCGAAACTTATACTTTGCGGAGATTATAATATCTGCCATGAACCGATAGATATTCATGATCCTATTCGTAACGCTACTAATAGTGGTTTCTTGCCCGAAGAACGGGAATGGATGACGCGTTTTCTGAATGCCGGTTTTATCGATACTTTCCGTTTGTTGCATCCCGAACAGCAGGAATATACGTGGTGGAGTTATCGTTTCAACTCCCGCGCAAAGAATAAAGGATGGCGTATTGATTATTGTATGGTGACCGAACCTGTTCGCCCGTTACTGAAAGAGGCGCGTATTCTGAATGATGCTGTACATTCTGATCATTGTCCCATGTTGTTGGATATAGAAGGCTAAAAAAGGGATAGGGTAATGTTTGAAGAAAGAATAGAGAAAGCGGTAGAGTTTTTTAAGAGTGGTTATAATTGCTCCCAGTCTGTGGTGCTTGCTTTTGCCGACATGTATGGATTTACGCAAGAACAGGCAGCGCGTATGGCGGCTTCTTTTGGTGGAGGTATCGGTCGTATGCGTCAGACTTGTGGCGCTGCATGCGGTATGTTTCTGCTTGCCGGATTGGAAACCGGAGCGACTGATCCCAAAGACCGTGAAGGAAAAGGGGCCAATTATGCAGTAGTACAGGAATTGGCTGCCGAGTTTAAGAAACGGAACGGCTCTACAATTTGTGCTGAATTATTGGGGTTGAAGAAGCCGGAAGGAGTGTCTACTCCCGAAGAACGCACAGACCAATATTATGCTAAACGTCCGTGTGTCAGGATGGTGGAAGAAGCTGCCCGCATTTGGGCGGAATATCTTGAAAACAGACCGTCTATTTAATGTAAACAACCCATCAGTTTCGCTTGAATGAATCATTCTTTTTGGTCTGACCTGCTGAAAAAATGCTCTTTTTATGACATATAACATAAAAAAACAGAGAATAATGTGTTATATAACATAAATATAACTATCTTTGCCGCTGAAATAAAATCTGAACCTCACCAATGAGAGAATTTAGATTAAAGCATGTATAACTAAAAACAAAAGGAAAATGTTAAAAGAAAAAGCTGGTGAAACTGCAGGAAAAATTTGGAGTGCTCTGAATGAGACTGAAGGTTTAACTGCTAAACAAATCAAGAAAGCAACTAAGTTGGTAGACAAAGATTTGTTCTTGGGCCTTGGCTGGTTGTTGAGAGAAGACAAGATCTCTACTCAGGAAGTAGAAGGCGAACTGTTTGTTACGTTGGTTTAAGAGAGAGATTGACATTTATCTTATAAAAAGAAGCGTTGATACATTTATATGTTATCAACGCTTCTTTTTATGTTCCAGTCCATTGACAAGGGATGTTTAAGGAGCCAGTCTTTCCTGTTTCCAGCTACCATCTTCCTGAAGTATATATTGAATGCGGTCGTGCAGGCGGCTTTCCCGCCCCTGCCAGAATTCAAAGCGGGTAGGAGTTACGGCAAAACCACCCCAGTTGTCGGGACGTCTGATTTCATGTCCCGCCAGCTTGAAGACCTCTTTTACGAAAGCCCGCATAATCTCCATACGACTACTTATCACCCGGCTTTGCGGAGAAATTCTTGCACCTATCTTACTTTTATAGGGCCTGCTGGAAAAGTAAGTATCCGACACTTGGTTGAGGCATTTTTCGGCTTTACCTTCAATGTGTACCTGTCTTTCCAATTTGTGCCATACAAAAGAGAGGGAAATATATGGGTTATCAGCCAATTGTTTTCCTTTTCGGCTTTCATAATTAGTAAAGAATATAAATTTGTTGTTTTCCACTCCTTTCAGCAAGACGGTGCGTGTAGAGGGATGTCCCTCGGCCGAAACAGTTGCTACTATCATGGCAGTGGGCTCGTCCGCATTGTGGGCAATAGCATCATTCAACCATCCTTCGAATTGCTCAAAAGGATTGTCATTGATGGTGCATTGTGTCAATTTGCCTCTGGTATACTCTTTTCTGATCTCAGATATTTTAGTTTCCATATTTTCTACTTTGCTGTTGTATTTGGGGGATGCAAGAGTGATCTTTATTATTTCTGTGTCGGATAAAGCGGGTTACCGGATTCATCTACTTCGGTCCAGTCTTTGATACTGACATTAGGGAACGATACGGAATTTCCGTCTATAATGGCACTGAAGACGTACGAAAATCCTCCTGCCAGTTTGCCCGGAATGGGAATGCCTACGGTATAGGTACGTGGAGTCGTTTCTCCGTCTGCCAATATCTGTAGTGTCAAAGACATAGGATTGGTGGCTTTTGTCGGTAGAACGATGGCCTGCGTGAGAAAACCGTTTTTCCCCATAGTGAGCGGAGTAGTATCATAGGTGTAGGTGGATTCAATAATTCCAGTCTGTATATCGAGAGTGGCACCTGGTGTGGGTGGAAGTATACTTGCTGAAATCAGACTGTCCAGTTTTACACCGTCGCCGGCTGATAAGTCTACTACAACCTGAGTGGCTACATGCTGGAATACAATGGGCATGTGGATTTGTGAAGTTGTGACGTCTTGATCCAGATTTTCCCACCATAGATAGTCAATGCCATTCTTTAACGGAGCGGATATTCCATCTATCAGGTCTGGAGGATAAACGGATGAGTTTTCAGAAAACGCATACATATTATATGATCCGTTACTCAAATACATTTTGTAGCCTTTCAATCCGGTCAATACACCTGCGGAAGCGGTTGAATATAAACCTTCGGCAAAAGGGTCATCGAAATTCCTGTCTGTAGTTTCAAAGGCATAAATCTGACTTACCAGACCTTTAGGCATGGGCGACATGGATCTGGTTACTTTACGACTTTCGAGTGAAGCGGAAAAGGTGATGAGCGCATCTTTTTTCTCCGAAGGCTGACTGTTGTCGGATTCATTGTTTTCGGGCGATGAGCCATAAATGATTATCTCATTCTTGGAGCATCCGGCCAATAATAGGAGGGAACACGCAAAAATAATAAATTTTTTCATTTCAGTTATGCAGTTTAGGTTATTATGCATACATAACAGTGGAATGATAGAATAGTTTTAGGATATATAGACATTTACGACCTCGGATATTGAATAAATCACTTTCAAAACCTCATATTTTTCATTATCTTTGCGCCCGCAAAAGGAGGCGAGCCCGTTGCGAGATATTACCATTTTGTTTTGCGACTGTACTACGAGTTATTCAGCCTCATTTTGTAATATACTTATTTATAGATAGATAATTGTAGAAAATGAAGAATATACGTAACTTTTGCATTATTGCCCACATTGATCATGGTAAGTCTACTTTAGCTGACCGTCTGCTTGAATTTACCAACACCATACAGGTGACCGGAGGACAGATGTTGGATGATATGGATCTGGAAAAAGAGAGAGGTATCACCATTAAGAGCCATGCTATTCAGATGGAGTATACGTACAAAGGCGAAAAGTATGTTCTGAATCTGATTGATACTCCGGGACACGTAGACTTTTCGTATGAGGTTTCCCGTTCTATTGCTGCTTGTGAAGGTGCATTACTGATTGTAGATGCTTCGCAAGGTGTACAGGCGCAAACGATCTCCAATCTTTATATGGCAATTGAGCATGATCTGGAAATTATTCCGGTCATCAATAAGTGTGATATGGCGAGTGCCATGCCCGAAGAGGTGGAGGATGAAATCGTAGAGTTGCTTGGCTGCAAACGTAGTGAAATCATCCGTGCTTCCGGTAAGACTGGTATGGGCGTAGAAGAGATTCTGAGTGCGGTTATTGAGCGTATTCCCCATCCTAAAGGGGACGAGGAAGCACCGTTGCAGGCTTTGATCTTCGACTCCGTATTCAACTCTTTCCGTGGTATCATCGCTTACTTCAAAATTGTGAACGGGGTGATCCGTAAGGGAGATAAGGTGAAATTCTTCAATACCGGTAAAGAATATGATGCCGATGAAGTCGGTGTACTTAAGATGGAGATGGTGGCGCGTCAGGAACTGCGTACAGGTGATGTGGGATACATTATTTCCGGCATCAAAACTTCTAAAGAGGTAAAAGTGGGAGATACGATTACTCACATTGCCCGTCCGTGTAAAGAAGCTATCGCAGGTTTCGAGGAAGTGAAGCCGATGGTTTTTGCCGGTGTATATCCCATTGAAGCGGAAGACTTTGAAGACTTGCGTTCCTCTTTGGAAAAGCTGCAATTGAACGATGCATCATTGACTTTCCAGCCTGAATCTTCATTGGCGCTGGGCTTTGGATTCCGTTGCGGATTCCTGGGACTGTTGCACATGGAGATTGTGCAGGAACGCCTTGATCGTGAATTTGACATGAACGTGATAACTACTGTGCCGAACGTTTCTTATAATATATACGACAAACAAGGTCATATGACAGAGGTGCATAACCCCGGAAGTATGCCCGATCCTACTTTGATAGACCGCATTGAAGAGCCTTATATTCGTGCTTCCGTTATTACAACTACCGATTATATCGGTCCCATCATGACTTTGTGTTTGGGCAAACGCGGTGAACTGGTGAAGCAGGAATATATTTCGGGTAATCGTGTGGAAATCTATTATGATATGCCTTTGGGAGAAATTGTTATCGACTTTTATGATAAACTGAAAAGTATCTCGAAAGGATATGCCTCTTTTGATTATCACGCCAGTGGTTTCCGTCCATCCAAGTTAATAAAACTGGATATTTTGCTGAACGGCGAACCGGTGGACGCTCTTTCAACACTGACACATTTCGACAATGCGTATGATTTGGGACACCGCATGTGCGAGAAGCTGAAAGACCTGATTCCAAGACAGCAGTTTGATATTGCTATCCAAGCGGCTATCGGAGCTAAAATCATTTCTCGTGAGACGATTAAGGCGGTACGCAAAGACGTTACGGCAAAGTGTTACGGTGGTGACGTCAGTCGTAAGAGAAAGTTGCTGGAGAAGCAGAAAAAAGGAAAGAAACGTATGAAGCAGATTGGTAATGTTGAAGTGCCGCAGAAAGCGTTCCTTGCGGTGTTGAAATTAGATTAATATAAAAAAGCATAAAAGCTGATTCATATTAGTCCGGGGATTGTTCTCTTTCTGTAGGACTGTCTTGACAATCCCCTTTGTTTTGAAAATTCTAACTAATAATAAATGAGAAAAGTTCTATCGTTTTCGGCCTTCCTGGTGGTAGGTCTCTTTATAGCGCAATATCTGCCTGCATGGTCAGGAAGTGATTATGGTACGGTGAAAACTGTATCTAATGTGTTACTGTATATTTGTCTGGGATTCATTATGATTAATGTGGGACGTGAGTTTGAGGTGGACAAGTCCCGATGGCAAACGTACGCAAAAGATTATTTCGTTGCTATGGCTACGGCCGCCATGCCTTGGTTTCTGATTGCTATTTACTATATTTTTGTTTTACTTCCGCCGGAATACTGGAATAGTTGGGAGGCATGGAAAGAAAACTTGTTACTGAGTCGTTTTGCGGCTCCTACTTCCGCAGGTATATTATTCACAATGTTGGCTGCTATCGGACTAAAGTCCAGCTGGATCTACAAGAAGATTCAGGTGCTGGCCATCTTTGATGATTTGGATACCATCCTCTTAATGATTCCTTTGCAAATAATGATGATCGGACCTCGCTGGCAGTTGCTGGTAATTATCCTTATCGTCTTTCTGTTGCTTTCCTTCGGTTGGAAGAAATTGAGTAAATACAATATGCGGCAGGATTGGAAAGCCATTCTGTTTTATTCCGTTCTGGTGTTTGCCGCCACTCAATCGCTTTATCTTATTACAAAGAACTTATATGGAGAAGATGCCAGCATTCATATTGAGGTGTTGCTTCCGGCATTCGTTCTGGGTATGGTTATGAAACATAAGGATATTGATACAGTCTGGGAGCGTAAAGCTTCAACCGGAATTTCATTTATCTTCATGTTCCTGGTTGGTATGAGTATGCCTCCGCTTCAGGGAATCAGTCTCCCTGGCAATACGGGGGTGGCCTCTGTAACCGGTTCTCAGGAAATGATGCCTTGGGCATTGATTATTGTACATGTGGTTATTGTATCGTTACTTTCCAATGTAGGTAAGTTGTTTCCGGTATTCTTCTACCGCGACCGTAAATTGAGCGAACGTTTGGCACTTTCCATTGGTATGTTTACCCGTGGTGAGGTAGGGGCAGGAGTTATTTTCATTGCGTTGGGTTACAACTTGGGTGGTCCGGCATTAGTAATTTCTGTACTTACTATTGTGCTAAATTTAATATTAACAGGTATATTTGTGCTTTGGGTTAAAAAATTAGCGTTAATGAGCTATCAGGAATAGCTCGTTAACGGTGTGCGGGATATCCCTTTGAAAATCTAATACTTAAATCGAACATATGATTATTCTACGTACTGTGAAAAACTTTTCAGCACTGAATGTGGCAGCGAGTATTTTATTATTCCTGACTGCTATTCTGGCAGCTATTGTTGCCAATTCTTCATTGGCTCCTGTGTATCAGAGTTTCCTGTCGCAGGAGTTGCATTTGCGTATAGGTGATTTTAACTTGCTTTCGCATGGCGGTCATAATCTGACGATGATTGAATTTATCAATGACTGCCTGATGACAATTTTCTTTTTAGCCGTGGGATTAGAGATAAAACGCGAGTTACTGGTAGGAGAGTTATCCTCTTTCAGGAAAGCTATTCTGCCGTTCATTGCAGCATGTGGAGGAATGATATTTCCGGTTCTGGTTTATTCTTTTCTGGTAACTCCCGGTACTCCTGAAACGCAAGGCATGGCTATTCCTATGGCTACGGACATTGCCTTCTCATTGGGAGTGCTTAGTCTGCTGGGCAAGCGCGTACCGTTGAGTCTGAAGATTTTCCTGACTGCTTTTGCTGTGGTAGATGATATTGGTGGTATTCTGGTGATTGCCATTTTTTATAGCTCCGAGGTTGCTTACGGTTATTTGATTGTAGCTGCCATACTTTATGCATTCTTATATTATATGGGAAAGTTTGGTATGACACAGAAGATCTTCTTTCTTTTCTTTGGCATTATTATCTGGTATTTATTCCTGCAATCCGGCATCCACAGTACAATATCCGGTGTGATACTTGCATTTGTGATCCCCGCCCGTCCACGGCTGGATGCGGGTAAATATATCCGGCGTATCCGGGCTATTGTCAGCTCTTTCCCGGTGGTACAATCTGATAACATTGTATTGACAAACGAACAGATTGCCACATTGAAGCAAGTGGAGCGGGCTTCGGATCGTGTGATAAGTCCTTTACAATCTTTGGAGGATAACTTGCATGGAGCCGTGAATTTTGTCATTCTTCCTTTATTTGCTTTTGCCAATGCAGGAGTCGTTTTTAGCGGTGGCGGAGAAGTTATAGGAAATGTAGGTCTTGCTGTTGGCTTAGGTCTTCTTTTGGGTAAGTTTTTGGGAATTTATCTCTTCACCTGGCTGACTATTAAAAGCGGGCTTGCCCGTATGCCCGAAGGTATGAACTGGAAAAATATTGCAGGCGTGTCATTGCTGGGTGGCGTTGGATTTACGGTGTCATTGTTCATAGCCAACCTTTCTTTCTCCGGTGCTTATCCGGAACTGCTGAACCAAGCTAAATTCGGTGTGTTGTGTGGTACTATTATTGCCGGAATACTGGGATATGTGGTACTGAACCAGGTATTGCCAAAGTAAGGGGCACAGAACGAATTGTATGTAAACAATGAGAGGCTGGGATCACACTGAAACGCCGATGTACAAAGGGCTTGAGGAAGATTGAGATGGAATGCCGAATACAAAACGATTTGTTACATTATGGGACATGAGTGTTACATTTGAATGGAATATAATGGGCTTTTAAACGGTTGAATGTTACATTGGGATAAAATGAGGGCTGAATTGATGCTTTTTGGAGTGCAATTCAGCCCTTTTTCTGTGTATGACAGTACTCTACTACTCTTGAGTGCTGCGGATGAGGTGAGACTGTCTGATAATGGCTCTACGGGTTGCCTTGACACCACCATCATACAAACCGGCATGGAGTAACGAACTTTGTTTTATGCCTATTTGAGCCTCGTTTAAGACGGTATAGATGGCACTGATGCTACCGAAATAATAGTCTTTCTTTTCGAAAATGAGATGCACATGGATTATCTTGGTCATATTGTTAGTATTTAGAGGTTTTTAATGCAAAGATATTCCAAATAAGTATTATATAGAAGTATTTATTATAATAATATGTACTGTTTAGAGCGTTTAATAAGATTAATTGTTTCGGTGGCTAAAAGTTAGTAGATGGAGAAGATGATCATAATGAATTGCGAGATATCGAAGTATTAAAAAGAGGATAAGGGATACCATAAGGGATACTGTTAAGGGATACCTTTTTGGTGCTGTTTTCTTTCATTTTGATAGTTAAGGGATACCTTTTGCCCTTGTTTTTGAGACGGTTTTGGATATGATGTTTCCTTATATGATGTGTTTTGTGTGGCTTTAATGATTATTTATGGGGAGATAGTATAGTGGTTTTTAGAAGTGTTGAGATTACAAAGCTTGCATAAGTGGTTGATTTGTAGTAGTTCTTAGCGGAATAAGCGGTATTTTAGCAACGTAAACGTGTGCGTGGCGCATAATATCGCAGGATAGAGCAGTAGGTAGTTCACATGGTTCATACCCATGAGGTCACAAGTTCGAGCCTTGTTCCTGCCACAAAGTTTATTGAAGGTGTTAGTAACGTTTCCGCTGATCAGGACTCCGACTGAGGGATAAAACGCACGGAGATTTAAGGTTATTGATTGTTGATGGATGACGCTCCCGGTGATAGTGCCGGGAGCTTAATTTAAGAATGAGATGGAGAGATTTCTAATATTTCTTCTGCCATCTTAAGAACATATTTTAAAAAAGTTATTCTATCTTGAAATCAAATACAGGCAAAAATCCACCAGCACCATGAGCTCCTAAAAAAACAAAGCAGTATTCTCCCGGTTCTGGATCATTAGAAAAAGATAATTCGTACACTCCTTCTCTTAGGGATTTTACATTGAGTTCTATATTAGTGTCTTCACTGGTTCCCATTGTTACCCCTGCGAAAGCACCTACTTTCCCGACGGATAATTCTCTGGTCTTTTTCTTTGGCTTCATTTGGGCAACAATAAAATCAGCAGGTGAGTATTGTATTGAAAACATAAAGTATGTTTGTATCACATTCAATGGGACAGTAGAAGGAAAATAGAATAAAAAAATAGATTCTTTATTTGCTATATTCTTGGAAGTGGAGCCAGGAAATACTGTTTTTATGGATGTACTTGCTATCCCTCCAGTTAATGCTGTTGCAAGTGTATTGGATTTGGTTTGGATATATTTAAGTGGTAGAACCCTTTGTATTTCATTCCCACTTCTTAAGTAAACACCAATACTATCACTTTGCCCTTTCAGTATGAACGGAAGCAGCAAAAAGGCTGCAATAAGAATTAATGACTTTTTCATTTTATCAGTATTTAAATAGTTGTTAATTGTCGTTTGAGTCAGTGTCCTCTTTTATTGGACAGTGGCATAATTGGCAGGTTCGGAGATGACTGTGAAATGTTACTTTGTAGAAACATCTTTCACAATCTCCTACTGGCCTAAACCCGGGTGAGGTCCTTCATTATCGGAGTGATCACGGTAGCCATGACCATGAAGATGCTGGGCTTGGGCTTTGAGAGCGGCAAGTTCTGCGGACTGATGGCGGAGTTCGGACTGAAGCTGGTCGATTTTGGCTTCTTTATCCTTTATTATACTGTCCTTCTCATCGAGCTTGTCCATGAGGCGGAGGGTGACAATATCGGATGAAGTCGATTGTACCTTTTCTGGACTATGATCCATAGTGCTTTCTTCGGGATTTTTGCTATCGCGGAGCATGGGACCTTCACCGGTGAGGAGCCATCTTGTTGAATATAGGGGATAATTTTCAACTATTATCCTTATCCACTTAGACTGTATATCTGTTCCATTAGCTATTGCACGTGATAATACACCCTTGCTTGCACCAATGCCACGTTCAAGTGCTCCGATAGTTATCCCCTCTTTACAAGCTATTTCTTGTATTCTTGATAAAATATTGCCCATATAGTTGAAAATTATCACGCTTTAATTTGCGTGGTTGAAAATTATCCCTTAGATTTGCACCATGTTTTAATGAAACAGCGGTAAAGATAAGAATAATTTTAATCAGTATTTAGATATGGAAAAGAAAATCAGACAAAGAATTGAATTGGATGCCAAGGGTAAGGCAAAACTTGCCAAGACTTTCGGAGTGACTGTACAGAATGTGAGCCAGGCATTGCTATTTAAGCGGAATAGTGTGCAGGCATGTAAAATTAGGGAGGCGGCGCTGATCAATGGCGGGTCATTGGTACAAATTATTGATGTGACTAATGAACTGAAGAGGCAGGTGAAGGTACTGGATGCTAAGGGGAATGTGAAGGCGGTGATAGCTAATGATGTGGTAACTTTATAAATAGTATGGATATGAATAAGAAGGGATTAGAAGGACGCATTAAAGGCCTTGAACATGTTATACATGTATATAAGGAAGAAGGTATCGAAGTATCTGCGGATATTTATGACCGTCTTGAGCAGTACCAAGGCGAATTGCTTAAAGCACAAGGGGAAGAAGAAGGTGGCAAAATCAGCAAGGAAAATGAAAATAAATAACATTATAAATATTGATTGTTTGGAAGGTATCAAGGATATACCTTCCAGCAGTGTTGATGCGATAATAACCGACCCGCCTTACTTTGTAGGCATGACACATAATGGGAAGAAAGGTGATTATAATGACTTATTGATTATGAAGCCTTTTTTTGATGCTCTCTTCAATGAATTTTCAAGAGTGATAAAGGGAACGGGCAAGGTTTACATTTTTTGTGATTGGCGCACTTACGCATTCTACTATCCCATATTATTGAAGTATATAAATGTGCGTAATATGCTTGTTTGGGATAAAATAAGCGGTCCGGGTAGTAGTTATGCCTTTACTCACGAATTGATATTATTTGCCGAAAAAGATACGCCCTGCATGAAAGGGTGTAATATTTTTCGTTCTCCCGGTTTTTCCGGAGGTGCGAAAAAAACAAATGGAGATATGGTTCATCCAACACAGAAACCAGTGGAAGTTATCGAAAAGCTTATTACGGATTCTACCAAAGAAGGTGATTTAGTGCTTGACTGTTTCATGGGTTCAGGCACAACCGCAGTAGCTGCCAAGAAGCTTAATCGGAATTTTATCGGCTATGAAATACAGGAGAAGTATATTGAAATAGCAGAACGAAGGTTAAGGCAAGTAGATTTGGAATTAACATTTAAAGAATGAAAAGCGATATGGACAGAAAATTGACGGAAAATGAAACGGCGTTCCTGCTGGATTTGCGGGAACTGATGGAAAAGCACAATGCTTTACTGAGTGCCGAAAACGACACGGTGTGCATAGACATTGATTATGATGAGGATGACCAGGAACCGGTTGTGCTGCCTCATAAGATTAATTCGTTCTGCGACCTTGATGAACTGATTTTAAAGAACTCTTAAACTTAATGCGTATATGAAAACTTGGAGACGAATTCAGAAAATAGCCGTTGCCGTAGGTCTGATTTACGGGCTATGGTTGGGAAGTAATGCGGATGCGACGGATGCGGATGCACGGAGCGCATTTGTGATAGTGGCGTTGGCGTGTGTAGTGGCGATATCCATGTTTACCCCGGACAAGAAAAACACGGAAGCGGCGTAGAAGAAATGCTAAGCAGGTCCGGAACTTCCTCAAATATTTGCTCTTGGTAGAGGAAGTGGCTGGCTCCCCGGTTTGATGCCGGGACCTGCACAAGTTAAATAAGTAAAGTTTCTGATAATGGAAATGTATGGTAAAATACGATGCGTCACTTTCCCTGAACTGGTTTCACAGGGAGGAATATTGAGCGTACCCAATTATAAGAAGAAGGTTCGTGAAGGTAAACTTCGCGTAGTTCGTCCCGGCAAGGGAGCGGGTTCCTACGCGCTTATCGACTACAACAGTCTTCCCGACCTCATCCGGCAAGAATATGACAAACTTTACCCCAATGCCCTGGAAGAAATGAAAGAACAGTTTATGAGCAATATAATTAAATCGGATAATAAGGCCGTGGAGTTCTACAAGACTTACGAGCCTCAGATTTCTTTGCCACGCCAGGCGGAATATGTATTGAACGCCGAGGTGATGAACGAACTGATCCGTGTGGAGAAAGAGATTGAAGCCCTGCACAAGAAGTGCGGTTACAGCCGCAAGGCAATAGTATGGGAAACGGTGCAAGGCACGTGCGAGAAGTTGCGTGAGCGGTATAACCATACGTTGCCTGCTAATGCTACCCGCCTACGCGAAAAGTTCAATGCCTACAAACGGCTGAAGTATGTTGCTCTCATCAACAAGAATACCGGTAACCAGGCAGCACGGGTTGTAGTTCCCGAAGTGGCCCGCCTGCTACTGAAATTGCGCCGCAGCATTGTGCCGCGCTATACGGAAACTCAGATATTCGAAGAGTATAACCGTCAGGCACCGCAGCGTGGACTGAACATTATCAAGTCGCCCACTACGGTAAAGAACTATCTGAACGACCCGGCAGTGATGCCGATGTGGTACGCGGCAGTTTACGGCATGCAGAAGTGGAAATCGAAGTATGCCAGCCTGATGAAAACCGATATGCCGCAAATGCGTGATGCGTTGTGGTATGGTGATGGTACCAAACTGAACCTATACTACAAGAACGAACAAGGCAAGATGTGTACCACCAGCGTTTATGAAGTGATGGACGCTTATAGCGAAACCCTGCTTGGTTACGACATTGCCCCGAACGAGAACTTTGACAGTCAGTATCGTGCCTACCGCATGGCAGTGGAGACCAGCGGTAGCCGCCCCTACGAAATAGTGACGGATAATCAGGGCGGACATGCCAAGGGTGACGCCATCGGCTTCTTCCAGCGCATCACGATACTTCACCGCCCTACCATGCCTTACAATGGACAATCCAAGACCATAGAGAGCGCTTTCGGGCGTTTCCAATCACAGATACTTCATGCCATTTGGTACTTCACCGGACAGAATGTGAATGCTAAGAAGTTGAACAGCAAGCCCAATATGGAGTTTATCGAGGAGAATGCTTATGCACTGCCCACCTTGGCGGAAGTGAAAGCCATCTACAAACAGTGCCGTGACAAGTGGAACAATGAAGAGAAGCACTATGCCACCGGCATTGTCCACCGGGAAATGTACTGTTTAAGTGAGAATCCCGAGGCGCAACCTGTGACAGAGATAGACATGATGCAAATGTTCTGGTTGTACAACCCCAAGCAGGTGACCTATACCAACTACGGGTTACAGATGGAAATCAACAAGCAAAAATACCACTACGACGTATATGGTACCGACGGCTTGCGCGATGAAGTCTGGGCACTGCGCAACACCGGACGCTCGTTCACAGTGATGTACGACCCCATGGACATGACCCGCGTAGAACTGTGGCAAAACTCTGCTTCCGGTTTGAAGTACAGCGCCATGGCCACGCCTAAAGTCTCCATCAGCCGCGCCACCCAGGAACGCACGCCGGAACAGAGCAGTTTCATGCGACAGACCATTGAGCAGAATAAAGAGATAATGGCGGCCATCCAGTTGGAGGGCGAACGCTTCGACCTGGACGAACGTATTGCTGCCGAACTCTTCGGTCTTTCCACTCCAAAACCTAAGAACGTCAGCAAAAAGAAAATGGATGAATGCCGCGAAAAGTACGACCGTGGTGAGCTGAACATTCCTCTTTCCCTTCCCGAGAAGCGCAAGCGGGAGGAAGCCGAAGCGGATACAGAAACAAGCTACTCCACCATCGGCGAATACACCAAGGCTCTCTCTAACATGACCATGGAAGAGCTAGCCTTAGACAAGTTTTAAACAGCGATCAACAATCAATTAAATACCGTTATAACAATGAAAGGATTAACCGTAAAAAACAAAGATGCCATACGCGATGCGTTGATGGCTTACTGTGAGAACTTCCCCAGCCGCAACCGTGCCAGCGAAAGCCTGCAAGGTGTCAGCGCAGCCGTGGTGAGTCAGATACTCAATTCCAAATACGATAGTATCTCCGATGACATGTTCAGCCGCATCGCTGCACAGATAGGTTTCAGTTTTGAGAACTGGGCTATCTGTGAGAGTGAAAACTACCGCCTTGCCAGTTACGTGCTGGCCGATGCGCAGATGTACAAGAACGTCACTTGGCTGGTGGGTGATGCCGGATGTGGCAAGACTACCGCCGCCATTGAGTTTCGCCGTTCGCACCGCAACGTGTTCTACATCCTTTGTTCGGAAGACATGAAGCGTAGCGACTTTGTCCGGGAGATAGCCAAACAGGTGGGCGCACCTACCGACAGCACCAACAATCTACGTGATATGCTGGATTATGCCTTGGGTATGATTGGTTTCCTTCAGAACCCGCTCATCATCTTCGACGAGGGCGACAAGCTGACGGACTGTGTACTGAATTACTTCATTTCCATCTACAATCGTTTGGAAGGACGTACAGGTATCGTGTTTCTGAGCACCGACTACATCAAGCGGCGCATGGAAAACGGGCTTCGCTATAACAAGAAGGGATATAAGGAAATCAACAGCCGTATCGGTCGCAAATTCTTCGACCTGAATGCCACATCCCGCAACGATATTTATGCCATTTGCCAGGCTAACGGGCTGACGAACGAAGCGGAAATCAAACGAGTGCTGAAAGAAGCCGAATCGACGGACAATGACTTGCGTCGGGTGAAACGGGTGGTACATGTGCAGAAACGTCGTAGCGAACAGCAGAAAGGAGATACGCAGTAATGGGTACAACTTTCGACCGTAATGCCAAGGGCGTGCGCGAGATACTGGGTATGAAGTTCGACACGCTGCCTTTTGAGGGTGTATGGCATGATGCTTTCGGCACTCCGGAGCGTCGTGGAGTGTGGTTTGTGTGGGGAAACTCCGGCAACGGAAAGACCTCGTTCGTGATGCAGCTTTGCAAATATCTTTGCCGCTTCGGGCGAGTGGCATACAACAGTATGGAGGAAGGTGCCTGCCTTACGATGCAGGACACACTCCGTCGTTTTGGCATGATGGAGGTGAATCGCCGTTTCCTACTCATCGACAATGAAAGTATGGAACAGTTCAGTCTTCGCTTGAAACGTCAGAAGGCACCTGATTTTGTGGTGATAGATAGTTTTCAATACACGCAGATGACCTATCGGCAGTATATCGAGTTCAAGGAACAACACCGCAATAAGTTGATAATCTTCATTAGTCATGCCAAAGGTCGCCTGCCTAAAGGACGTAGCGGTGAAAGCGTGATGTTCGATGCTTCGCTGAAGATATACGTTGAGGGATACAGAGCCTTCAGCAAAGGGCGTTTTATCGGGCCGAAAGGATACTATGACATTTGGGCGGAAGAGGCGGCAAGATATTGGGGAGAAAGGAATGATTAGTGTTTAGTGATAAGTGATTAATATGAGGACAATAACCAATAAACCCATAACAGCACAGCAGCTCAAAGCCTTGCATGCCACCTTCCGTACACTTCGTATGGATGCTGATGCCCGACACGGATGCATCTACTCTTTCACCAACGGGAGGACGCAGAGCAGCAAGGAGCTGACGATGGAAGAAGCCCGGCAGTTGCTGGAGAAGCTGAACCCGATGGACGACAAAGCCCGGCAACTGCAACATAGGGAAGCGCAAATGGTGTTTCGTGACATCTACCGCCTTTCATTCCTTATACCGCAACTGAATCAAGGCTTCAGTAGTGATAATGAGGAAGAATATCAGATGAACGTGGCGAAACTCAACGTCTGGGCACGCAAGTACACCAAAGCCCGCAAGGATGTGACGCGAATGGCACTTTGGGAACTTCAAGAGACGAAAAAGCAGCTGGAGGCATTTATGAGGCGCGAAGAAAGAAAAACGAAAAAATAATCAGATTATGAGAAAGCAACAAGAAATCAATCGTGCAGTAGCTATCCTCTGCAAGAAGGGCGACCGGATCAGTTTGGCTCAGGTGGAAGTGTTGAGAGAGAAACGCTCTGAAAAACAGGTGTTTCAGGAATATGTATTATCAGTTGGAGAGGAAAAAAAGGATGATACGTTCTTTTTTGCTTTGCGAGATGCTGCGCGTTATGTCGCGGGTGGGCTGGAATTGGGGGAATTGATACCGGATGCCGCTGAATATAAGGTTTCAAATGATGAGTTTTATCAAGAGGTAAAAGCTGTCAGTGAACTTGAATTTAGGGCTATGGAACGTAAAGTCAATCTTTTGGAAAAACTAGTAAATGAACTACTTCAGGCAAGTCGTATTCGTGTTGAAAATAAGCAGGTACCCGAAGTAAATAAAGCGGATTTTCTGAGCCAAAGCGAAGCGGCAAGATATGTGGGCTGCCGGAAAGAAACGCTCCGTGGATGGTCTATGCGTGGTTTTATAACGGCTTATAGTATGGAAGGTGTAGTGCACTATAGTAAAAGTGAATTGGATGCCAGCCCTGCAGTACGTCATTATTGCACCGTTAGGCAATGCAGAAAGGAGACGGAATCATGAGAGACTACATCCGTACTATTACAGAGGTTTCCGACCGTCGTCAGGAACTTGCCAACCAACTGGAAGTCAGTGCCGACCGTATCTGCGACCTTCAGGAACGCCTGATGGACGGTACCAATAAGTTGAAGCCTGCCGAATATGACCGCCTGCTGGATACCTACCGGGCAGAGCAAATACGCTATGACCGCTTGGAACGGGAACTGGAGGCGCTGGAAACTCCGAAGAAGGCACCGGAAAATAAGGAGAAGCGGCGCAAGCTGAACAGGGAAAGAAGGGAGAAGATTAATTATTAACCAATAAATAGGAAAGAATTATGGATTTATCAAAGTTATCAACTGAAGAACGTGCCGCATTGAAGGCGCAACTGGATGCCGAAGAACGGGCGGAGCGTAACCGCATCGAGCTGGAACGTGAGACGTACAAACAATTAGTGGACAGTACCGTCAAGGCCAGCGTAACAAAGCTGCAGCTTCTGTCTGCCGAGATGATGCGCGTCAAACAGGAAGTATTCAACGAGTTCGGTACTGTCATCAAGATGAAGAATGAACTTTTTAAGGTAAAGAGCGGGCGACAGACCGACACGTTCACCACCAGTAACAGCCGGATGAGCCTCACGCTGGGCAACCGCGTGAACGAGGGTTGGGATGATACTGTAGAGGCAGGTATCGACATGGTGAAAGAGTACATCAAGACCATGGCCAAGGATGAAAACAGTGCCAACCTGGTGGACACTGTGATGAGCCTGCTTGCCAAGGATCGTAAAGGGGCACTGAAGGCCAATAAGGTGTTGGAACTGGAAAAACTCGCCATCAAGTCGAAGGATGAACGATTCCTGGAAGGTATCAATATCATTAAGGCGGCTTATCGTCCGGTGCCTACCTGTCAGTTCATTCAGGTGGAGATGAAGGATGAACAAGGGAGTGCGGTGAGTTTGCCGTTGTCACTTTCAGCGATGTAGGGTTATGGCAAAGGTAAAGTATACTTCGATTATTCCGAATGATAAGCCGCAGTGGTTGCTGAATGTACAAGCGGTAGTGTCTGACGTGCTGGATGATGTTGAATTGCAAGGCAGTGAGCGGGACTTCAGAAACTTGAAGTCTTTCATTGATGCGAAGATACAGGCGGAACGGGAGCGTGGTACTCTCTTCCGTAGTACGGTTGCCACTGGAGTCCGTACGGATGAGGGGAAGACGGTGGTCCACATCTACCGAAATCATAGTTTAGTACAAACCTATTATATTGAATAGTATGAGCGAGAAACAGAACGGGGTGCTTATTACGGCACCCCAATTTGGAACAGGGAAAGAGACTGTTGGGTATTACACTGGGTATGCTTGTGGGTATTGCAAGGGGAATGGGTATTATCTTGACCCGGAGGTTATTAATGAACGGGTGAAGGTACCTTGTCCTAAATGTGGAGGTACCGGGCAGGTGAAGGGGATTGTGACAGTGGAATGGGTGCCGGATGGGGAGGTGAAAAGTTATTTAAAAGAGTAATCTGATTAAAAATGAAGAAGATAATAATACAGCTCACTACTTTCCGCGGACAATGCGCGGAAGCTATTCATTACTATGCGTCAGTTGCTTATTATGATAGCAATAACGACTATTGTTGCGAAAAAATAAAAAGACCAATCACGCAAAAAGAAATAGAGAATGATGAAGACCGGTTCTATGCTTATGAGGTTGGTGACTTAACTGAGTGCTTTGCGTCTTGGAAACAAGCCGTTGAAGCTGCGAAAGAGTACATTGAATCCAATAAATTAGATGGTGTTGTTTATGTTGACGGTGTACCAAACAATGGCACGATAACACTAAAGCAAGCATTAGCTCCAGAGCTGGACACCCGGAAGAAATGCTCAAAATGTGGCAAGGTATTCGCTCCCAGAGAGGGACTTTATAACTTTCCATCCGGAGCACTTTGCGTAAAGTGTCATAAATCAAAGAAGTAATAACCCTCAAAACAAGATAAAAATGAGTGAAACGAAAATCATATTAGATGCCTGTTGCGGTAGCCGGATGTTTTGGTTCGATAAGGAAAATCCTTTGACCTTGTTTGCTGACATCAGAGATGAAGAGCATACTCTTTGCGACGGTCGAAGTCTGAAAGTTCATCCGGATATTATATCTGACTTTACCGATATGCCATTTTTGGATGAATCCTTTAAGCTGGTAGTATTTGACCCTCCCCATCTTCTAAAGGCTGGCAAAGATAGTTGGTTGGCCAAGAAGTACGGTAAACTTCCTGAAGATTGGCCAAGGGTGATAAAAAAAGGAATTGATGAATGCTTTCGAGTTTTAGAAGACTACGGAGTTCTGATTTTCAAATGGAACGAGGATCAGATAACAGTCAGGGAAGTATTAGAGGTCATCGGACGGAAACCATTGTTTGGCCATACTACCGGAAGACATGGAAAGACTATGTGGATGTGTTTCATGAAATTACCCAATAATGTATGAAGCAAAGTAAGCTAACACACGGCTCCCTGTTTAGTGGCATTGGCGGCTTTGAATTAGGGGCTGAGATGGCAGGTATTGACACTTTGTGGAATTGTGAGATAGAAAAATTTCAAGGTGAAATATTAAAAACAAGATTTCCTCATGCAGAAAGATTCACAGATATTACAAAAACAACCGGTCTCCGATATGTGGACATCATTAGTGGAGGATTTCCGTGTCAAGACATCAGTGTTGCCGGAAAGCGTGAAGGTATTAAAGGGAAGCGTTCTGGATTATGGAGCGAAATGTACCGAATTGTACGGGAAGTTAGACCTAAATACGTCATCATTGAAAATTCGCCAGCTCTCACTATTTCCGGTCTTGAACAAGTCTTATGCGATCTTACCAAAATCGGGTTTAACGCGGAATGGCAATGTATATCAAACTACGCTTTTGGATACCCGCACAAAAGGGAAAGACTTTATCTTATTGCCTACTCCGACAAAATCGGATTACAAGGCGACATTTGCAACGATGGACGCTTTAACTCGATATTTAAAGAGTGGACATCAGATACGAGTGTCGGATATACTTGCGCAAAAAGGATTCTTGAAATCCCAGCGCATAGCATTGTTAGAAATGATGATGGGTTTCCCAATTGGTCACACAGAGTTGGCTCAATAGGAAATGCTGTTAATCCTTGCGTTGCAAAATACCTATTTGAATGTATTAAAGAGTTTGATAAACAATTAGCGTAAAACAATTTAGAAATGAAGAAAATTATAACAATAAAAATTGAGGTGGACACAAACCATCCGGCCCGTGAGGAATGGCAGAAACAAAAAGACTTTGTTGACACAGAGATAGACGACGTTCTCGATCATATACGTGACTTTACTCGTCCGTATAAAAAAGAAGTCAGTAAATCACCAAGTAAGGCAACCACATATAGTGTGACTATACAGGATATTAAGTAATGCTCAAAATAAATTAGATATGGATAAAATTAATGCTATAATATTAGACGGAAATCTTCATTTACTGGAACAGCGTTTCAATGATTGTGTCTGTAACACTTGTTCTCTACAAAGAGAATGTGAAATTAATGCTCCAAATCTTTGCGAGATAATATTTTACAACTTTGAAGTTGGTGAGCTTTTTGAGATAGAGGTTTAACATATAGCAGACGAAAAACAGAATTAACTAGGGGCTGTCTAACAATTGCTTTTTAACGAATCACCCACGTCACAGCTACCTGTAACATGGGTAATTTCGTTTTAGGACTTGTTAGACAGTTTCGTTATCATTTTATTGAAATTATGTTATCTATTTCGTTCTTAAAATTAGTAAATATAGATTTTAGTTTATCTTCTGGTAATCCGCATAAATAATCACACAGCTTAGTCTTATCCAGATTTCGTATTGTCGATTCAGCGCCGTAGTCATCTTGTTTTATAATTGTAGAATAGTATAATTGAGGATCAAAATCTAATGGTAAAACTAATAGGTTTTCTGCCCCTTTTTTATACAATGTATTTGAGCTATTTTTCACCATGCTACGTATATATAGCTTAGCATTATTCTCCTCTGGCTTATTTGTATCGCAATCATATAATAAAACAACTCTATTTGATATAAATGTAGGATGAGCCATAAATAAAGCCCGAGCATTATTTAAAGCTTTGTCTCCTGTGTTTTCAGCCTTATCTTGTGCTGTTTTTCTACCTATCCATTTGAAAACGAGAGTTGTGTTACTAGGGTAGAATAATTTTAATGCTTTATTAAAATATTGTTCATCAGTCTCTCCTTCAACAAAAACCGTAACTTTATCTTTTTGTATATCTTCAATATAAAATGCTTCTTTTATTAACTCCTCTTCGCTCCAATTATAGAATGCTGACTTATCAGATACACTGATAATGCCCTTGTCATCTTTCTTCAGAATAATCACTTTGTCATTATAGCGATTGCTGTTATGAATGATAAATGGCGAGTGCGTAGTTACAATTATTTGAGAGGTCATATTCCCTTTTTCATCCTTAAATAATGATTTAAAATATTCCAATATACTGATTTGCCATCTTGGATGTAGGCTTATCTCTGGTTCATCTATTAATGCTAATGCTCCATTAATACTTGCTTTATTTTTCAAAAAGAATCCACCTCTAAAGACTATTTGCTTTTCGCCTGAACTAAGTTTTTCTATGGGCATATCTTTACCACCTTCAGTAAAAATTACTTTTTTGGTGTTGTTTTTATTAAGTATTTCTTTGAACCTTTTATGAGGAAACATAGTATGAAATGCTTTTGTAAAGCGCTTCATTCTTATATTTTGAACTTCAGCAGGAGGGGCAATGCCTTGATGATTTGTCACCCACGATGACAAATCCATTGCATCCTGACTTTGTATATCTATAAGTAGTTGTGTTATTTCAGTTGCTAACTCAGATGAAGATTTTGACAATCCTACATTTTCCTCATCAATATTTTTAGCTGTTACTGTATTAAGTTCTATTGGTGTAAAATTAATTTCAACGCTTGAATAAATTACTTTTAGAGCTTTCGCTATTATATGTCCATAATCTTTCCGTTCTTCACCCTGACTATCAGTAAAAGTTAGAGTACTCTGTTCCCAATCATTAATATATTGAAATTGTTGATGGGTATAGATTGTATTGTTTCGTATACCATTACTAAATAATTGCTTCGACTGTTCATCTTGAGATAAAATTTCAATTTCTTTATTTGACAATTCGATCTCTTGCTTTATTTCTCCAGACAAATCATCATACAATGATATCGGACTATTATTGAATAGAGTATCTAATAATACCGTTTTTCCTACTCCATTCTCACCTGCAATAATTATTGTATCTACTGTTTTACCATCTTTGCCAGTAAAATCAAATACTATAGACCCTAATATTGGGTGATTTACAAATTCAATTTTGCGTATTCTCATAATGCTTATTAAATGATTCACACAAAGATACAGCGAATTTTAATTTCATAGACAAATTTCAGTAGAATATTTACATAAATCGTCTCTCTATCTCTGATTCACGGTACAGTATCTTTGCTTTCATCCTGACGAATGTATTCTCCCCGTGTTTCTCCAATTTTGGAGGGTAGGGGAAGAATACGTAAAAGTTGGCAGCCCTCTCGGGTTGTGAGGCACTTTTCATTATTCAGGTGCGGAGCCCGATTTTGCAGGGTTTGCTGAATAGTATTTGTAAGTTTCCCCAATGTATAGAAAAATGAAGAAAAACAAATTGAAGTGGCGAATAATATGGATTACTTATTGTGTTCCGGGTATTCTGTTGGCGATTCCTATACTTTTACTCTTTTATGCGCTAAAACCCTTCGTCTGGCTTTGTGATAGAATGGGCGATTTAAAATGGTATTTGGTAAGAAAATATAAACCATAAAGAAAATGGTAGAACGAAGAGAGCCGCCGCACAACCATCGTGCAGCGGCTCTCTTCGTTCTACCATCTTCCTGACGTCAGGAAAACGATCCGGTCATTCTCCCGGCTCTCCCAAGCATTCCAATACCGCCTCATGTTGCAGCGGTGTCAGTGCCCTTTGCCGGGGCTTGTAGAATAGTTCTGCCAAGCGCCGAGTCAGTTCTGTGTTCAGCGCTATCCAGCGGTGCAGCTGGCTCACCGCACTTCGTGGTGTACTTCCTGGAAAGTATTGTTGTGCCAGGTCACTCAGATAGATGCCTCCGACGTGCTTCTTTTCTTCATTCATTGTGCGTTTTCCTTTCTTTTAAAAATGGGTCAAAAAATTACCCGGTAGTAATCGGGTAACTACTACCGGGTGCTTTGTTCACTACTACTAAGTAGTCGGTTCACTACCTATAGGTAGTTTTGCAGGGTTATCCCAGCGGATTCTCATCCAGTCCTCCGCCACCGCCGGAACCGCTGCCGCCGTTACCGTCCGGATCATCGGGCAACGCCGCTTCTCCTTTCTTTGCTACACGGTGGAACGTCAGCCCGCCATCACCCGCACGCGTAGCCGCCTTGATAGGCCTGCCGGGACGGAACTGGATGGAAGCGCCGGTGATGTTGGAGGACGTGAACTTCTTCTCTGTCTCGGCACCTTCCGATTGCAGTTGTATCTGGAAACTGCCGAAAGTCTCCAGGCGTACGATCTTGCCTGCCGCCAGATGTTTATTCACTTGTTTGATCAGGGCGCGGATGGCGTTCAGCACATCACCGTCAGTGAGGGATGTGGAGTAGGCGATGTCCTCAGCCATTTCGTCCATGGTTACTTCGCCTGAGGCCTGTGCCTTGGCGTAGAATAGTTTGGGGGCGGTGTCATCGCCCGGTTTGGTACTCATGTGAGCAAGGGAATAGTTTACCATTTCTTTAATTATAAATTACGAATTATAAATTACGATCAGGATGCGCTGCTGGGGGAAGTGGCGGTCCTGATTGCGGTTGGTTTGTGCCGTTTCGCGAAAAAGACAGCGCAAAGATGCCGTAAACAGCTTGTCCGATGTGGTAATACAGGACTTTAGTTGCATTAATATGTTATTATCGTTATTTTTGCATAGAGTTTTTAGGGTCGTTTCATTATTTTATTATTCATTTGCTTGTCAACCTATGAAGAAGAATCGGACAAAGATAGTAGGATGTAGCTATGCGTTCCGCGTGGAAGATGTGGTTCGCATCTATGACGAACATGCCAAGAGCGGCCTTAGCAACCGCGAAATTCTCCGCCGCTATATCTGGCCGAAATATCACATCTGCGAAAAGACTTTTTACAACATTATCAACGCCAGTGCCGATCCCCGTATCATCCGCCGCCAGGAAGAGGTGCGCGCTCAGCTTTCGTTGTTCTGAATCTCATCTGCCACTGTTGTAGTGTATTCCATCTCATATACCTTCACTCCATGCGGCAATGAATATTGCCTGCTTGCCCGCCGGATCAGGACGGTGGCGCAACCATCGAACCGCCAGCCGTGCAGGCAGGAGTTCAGCAGTGCTGCAAGCTGCATGCGCTCGGCCGCATGTTGTTCCTGTGTGCTGCCGTAGTGGGTGTCGTCATAGCAGTCGAAGGCAAGGCGCACGGTGACGGTGGTCTTTCCGTGCTGCAGGTTGCCTTTCAGGGTGTCCCAAAGGGTTTCGGGGATGCTGATTAGGACACAGGGGAAAGTCACAGGGTACTGGTCTTCACCGTTTGCCAGGGCTTCCAGTTGCCCGCAGTCTTCGTCGATCAGGGAGAGGGTATCACCCGTCTTGTCGGCGATTTGTTTTTGTAAGTCGTTGAATAGTTGTTCCATAATATACTTTTATTTACCACAGAGGAACGCAGAGTTCCACGGAGTGGCTATGAGTTTATAATCTTTGTTACTTCTTGCTTTATCTTGTCATTCACCTTTTTTGCCAGTTCCGGACCGGGAGTGGACGGCATGAACTGGCGTTGTGGAATGGTGACTGTGAGCTTTGCTTTTTTGGTAAGTGCCAGCCGTTTCCAATTTAAAGCGTCTTGGGAAGCGTTTTCTTCGCGTTGTTTACGGGCTTTTCCACCATACTTCATCTTTCGTTTGATACCGGTTGCCTTGTAGTACATGGCCCAGGCGAATTTCCGCATCTTCGGGGTAACAGTGGGGCGAAGGACGCCTCCACTGTTGTGTATTCCGGCATAAGGGGCGCGGGTGAAGACGGTGACCTGCCCGTCACTAGGCGTGTACTGAATGCTTCCGGAAAGGTAGTTTCTGCCGGAGAGCAGTGGTCCATACCGGGAACCGGCACCTTTTCCACCGCTTTTTTGGCGGTTGGTTTCTTTCCACTTGTGGAAACCGCCATGCGTGAAGCCGCCTTTGCGGAAGTCTTCTTCAATGTGCCGTTTGGCTATGTTTCCGGCTAGCACCGGCATCTTGCGATGCATGAGGTCGGTGAGCTTCGCCTTTTTGCGGCGGATGAGGTCGATAAATTGCTTTTCGTTCATGGCTTCTTTGTTTGATATTTTGCTGTACACCTTACATTTTGTCGAACTTCTTGAATGCTTCTACTATTTCTTTGGGCACACCGTTTTCCCCCTTCATGCGGTAGATTGCATGCCACTCGGCAAAGTTTTCCGAGTTGCTTGTTTTTCCGTACAGTGTGGCGGGCCTCGCATAGATGTCCGTGCTCACCCCGGTAGTGGTTCCTCCGAGCATACCATCGACATAGTGTCCCATTTCGTGATGAATCACAGCTTTTAACTGGTCCCCGATGTTGGGGAACATTTCCGTAGAGACACCGTACAGCGGTTTCTCGCCATCCTTGATGAACTGTTCTGTGTCCCGCATCTTTCTTTGCAGCTTGATGATGCTGTCTTTTATCCGCGAGGAGTCCTCTTTAAGCATCTTTTTTATGCCGTTTCCGGCTTTCTTCATGCGTTCCTCGTTTCCGGCAAGCTGTGTTTCGAGGCTTCCAAGGGTGGTGCGCATACGTTTCAGCGCCTCTTCGTGGCTGATGGGTTTTTCCTTGTATCCATTTGTCCGGCCTGCGGTTTCTGCGATGGTCAGTACTCCTTTTCCGCCATGGAAGCCCATGGCGGCATCGCCTCTCTGCTTCGTCAGTTTGAAGAATTCCTTGTCCGTAAGCACCCGCACTTCTTTTAAGTTGTCCAGACGGTATTGCCCCAGCGCATCGAGCACGATGTTCACTTTTTCCAGTGGAAGCCTTTCTATGTCACCGACACGTTCTATTCCCATCTGCCTGAAACGTGCTGTGGCTTCGTCCATGGTGGCGGCAGGCTTGAAACTTTGTCTCAGGCTCGGTTTCAGCATGGCGGTTTCCGCTTCCTTCGCTCCCGGATACGCATCGGTCACATACGGGTGCGTGTCGCTGAACAGCTTCCCGTCTACGCCCGGGTTATTGTCCAGTCCGGGTGCGGGCTGATTCTTCGGGTCGGTGCTCTCTTTCGGTGCTCCGGTGGGCGGTTCGTCGGTGGCACTGAGGCTACACTTGCAATTCCAGCGGTCGCCGGGGCGGTGGACACTCCAAAAGGGGTGGTTTATCGGCAGGATGGTACCCCAGAAATCAATATGGTCCGGTCCGGGGTCTGTACTGGTACTACGTATCCATTCCAGATTGGGCAGGATATCGGCATATTGCTCGAATCGCTGCCAGTCCGCCGCCTGTCGGGCACGGCTCACGGCGGTGTTGTATTCTGTCTTCAGCCAATGTTCCACATGATGGTCGAGCATCGGATGAACATCGTTCTGCCACTGTTTAAAAGGTTTTAGAACACCATTTGAATCATAGAGCTGTGTGGCAATGTCGTTCTGCATGCGGTGCGCCTTGAAGGTGGAAAAGACGGTGGTCTCGGTGTCCATCTTTCGGCTGAAATCAACCGGAAGTTTCGCCTTGCTTTCTTGTATTCCTTGTTGTTCCGCTTCGTGCAGGATACGGTTGATTTCGTTGAATAGTCCCGGATCTATTTGTTTCCGGGTGTCAGTATCACCATAATAGATACGGGTTAAAGCTTCTGCGAGGACGCTGCTGTCGAAGATGAAAGCGGCGTTTACGTCATTGTCGTCGGCCTTGTTGTAGAGCTCGTTCATTACCAGTCTAAAGCCCCGTCTCTGTGCGGGGCGTCCGCAAAAAAAGAGTGGGAGCGGTTTTGTGGTTGCCGTGGATTCTTACTATTGTCGAGCGGCTGCATCATTTGAGCGAATGGACTGTCCGCTTTCTTTTTCTCTTCCATTTCCGCTTTGAGTTGCTCGTAGTTGTCCGGACGTTCGATGTTCAGTTGTTCGTATAGGTAGTCGTCGTCCATGGGAAGATTGAAGACATTGACGGCTTTTTCCAGCAGTTCGGCGCGTGTCTTTACTTGTGCCTGGTCTACTTCTTCCACGTAGACGAACTCCCCGCCGATGGTATTTATCCCCAATGCCGCAAACTGGTCGGTCATGTCATAGTTCAGCAGGTTGAGGATGGCGAGGGCGTCTTGTTCGATGAGCGCCTGTTCCACTTTGTTGTGTACGGTTCCCAGGGCTTGCGTACCTGTTTCGCTGGCTTCGGTGGTGAGCGTATTGCCTAGCACGGCTTTGCTCATTTCTGCATTATACCGGTCGGTAAGCGAGGAATACATTTCGCTGCTTCCTGACAGGTTGCCCGGTTCTACGAACTCCAGCGTTGTGCCGTCCGGACAAAGGAACACGGATGCGCCTCCCTGGCTGGATGCGGCTTCTAAAGTGGCATTGCGAGCTTCCGGGTCTGCCGCATCGTAGGTGTATTTACGAATAGGACGTCCGAAAATTTCAGCCAATTGCGCCCAGTCACCTATGGTTCCTCGCTTATAGATTACATACGGGGCGGTGCGTGCCAGAATGCCCAATGGCTCTTTGCCCCGTATCATTAGCAGGTCGGCATATTCGTCGAATGATTCACCGGTTACATCACTTTGCCGCTTCTTGATGATGTTCAATACTGGGTCTATGTGCTTACGGGGAACAAGATAATAGTCTATCCAGCCTTTCTCATTGATGTAGAATTGTACAAGGGTAAAGCCCCAGTATTGTGCATCAAGCGCATCTTCGAGAAAGCGGAGAAACCAAGGTGAGGAAATTTGTACGTTAACCTTGTCATCGGCTACTCCATTACGGCGGAATTCTATTTTCCGACCCAACACACCGCTCTTTCGTTTCTGTACAACGGAGAAAAGATGCGGGTCCATCAGGCTTTCACTATAGATGTCGTAGAGCTTTACACGCTGGGTGAAGTCTACATTTTCGGCATTGCGTATGGCGGTCATATAGTCATCCAATCCGATACCGAAGCGTTGGGGTTGTGACAATATAATAGTTGAACCGGGACGGGTGACATTGCTTCCTTCGGTAATACGCTGTTGAGGTTTACGGGTACGGTTCCAAAAGGTTGGAAATTTGTCGAGTAGTTTCATATGGCTATAAATGATTAGTACGTTTGGGATTGCTTGTCATCAGCCAAGGACTATTGGCTTTCAGTTCTTCGTTTTGCAGAATAGGAGCACCGTCTATGGTGATCTTAAAGGCCGCCACTTGTTTCAGCCACTCCACCGCCCGCTCGTATCGGTCTTTCCGTATCTGCGACATCTTCTGCGGATTGTGGATGCTGAACAGGTGGTATACGGCGATATCTACCGCCATCATCAGTACAAGCTGATTGCGTGCTGTGCCTTCAGCCGAGAATATGGCATCCACATCGTAGCGGGCACTGAGGTATCCGCGCATTTCGGCGATGGCACGGTCTTCGCAGATTTCGATGATCGCATCATCGTTACGGGTCAATGAATCCAGTATTTCGCGATGGATACTGGCATCATAATCTTCGGAGTTAATGAATTTGCTCATGGCTATAATCTTTTAGGGTTGCGGCGGGCATTGTGATGAATCACAGTCACCGGAACCAATTGTTGAATCTTCTTTTTAATGATGCAGTAGCCACCCTCCACACAGTCAGGGCCATCGGCGGGGAACTTCAATCGCAGGGTAAATAACTTGAATTGGTCTTCCAGGCGTTTCATGTGTGGATTATCCCTTTCCGCTTCGTTGAAGATAAGATTGCCTTCACGGTTCAATGGTTCCAGATTGGCTTCGATACGAGTGGCTTTGTCGGTCTTCCGGGCTTCGTCAGGTTGGATGTACAGCTGTATATTCCGTTCCCTTCGTACCTTGCCCACCAGTGGTTTGAATACCTGCTGGAAGAAAGGGTCTTGCAACTTATTGTTTTCCATATAGCAATACACCGGTATTTTGCCGCCCACATACTCCTGCAACTGCACATACCAGTCGATAAACTCAGCATTCAGCCCGCGGTCCAGAAAGGGTTTGATTACGTAAAGTTTCGAACCGATCATGCCCAATAGGATACAGCTCTTGGTGCTGCTGTTCTTACTCTTATTTTCACCCGGTGCGGGGTCACCATAGATGACTAGAAATTGAAACTTTTTCAGAGAGGGAATTTTGCCGTAAGTGATGTCCTTGAAAACTTCGCCTTCGGTGACAGGGTTGTTATAGTATTCTTTCTGTGCGCTGGCGGCACTGATTTTGCGCAGGACTGTGTCAATGTGCTCCTCTGTATTCTTCTCCGGCCAGGTGCTGTGTCCGTCCTTGTCACGGATGTTCACGACATCATGATGATCGGCAAGGGCTGCGGCTCGCGCCACGCAGCAATCCCGGGCAATGAGGTTTCCGCACCATACTATCAGGGTGGGTTCACTGATAGAGCGAGTAGCATAGAAAGCCTGTTCATACCATTCCCATTTTTTGTTCACAATATCCGGATTGCGGCATTCTTCATCAGTGTCAAAGTCATCAACCAATAATATATCCGGTCGTACGGCTTCATTACGGCTACCACGGGGAGCGTTGCCGGCACCGATGGCGCGGAAGGCGCAACCGCATTTGGCTATGAATTCGGTATCTGTCCAGGAACTGATATTTGCCTGCTCACCATAGTATGCCTTGATGCGTCCGTTGGCCTCGAAGTTGGCACGGTAAGGGGCCAACAGTCGCTTGGCGCTATCCTGTGTGGCACTCGCCAGCATCACGTTCTTTTTCTTTTTTGTCAGAGCAAGGAACATTACGCAAAACATGACTATTGTACTTTTCGCCAGCTCGCGACTCCATGATAAAACCTCATACCATTCGTCATTATTAAGAATGCGGCTGATAGCCTTCTTATGGAAAGGAGCGAAGGGATACTTGGCATACTTCGGGAAAAAGAACTGAATCCATTCCACGGGATGCGCTTCCAGGTAGAGCCGATGTTTTTCCCGTTCTGCCTGGCTCATACTCACGTCCACCGGGGTGGAGTTGCTGATATCCGTTTTATATTCCTCCCAGTTAAGAAGTGCGTTTTTTTCTTCCTGTTTCATGATAGGCTGTCTTTAATGAACTTATCCCACAGAGTGGTCACTTCCTTTGCTTTGTCCAGATCGATGGGGCGAATCCATTCAATGAAGCGCATGCCCACGTTCACCAGGTCGGTGATGCCTACATCCGTTTCCATCTTCTTGATGGCGGCTGCCAGTTTGCCCAGCGTGTCGGCCTCGGCACAAGTGGCGAAGCGTTCGCCTTCCGGGCGGGAGAGGATAAGGTTGTTCAGTTCCATCACTTGCCGGTGCAGATTCGCTATCTGTTGTTCGCGTCCCAGTGTGAGCCCCACTTTCATTTTTTCCCATTCCTCTGCCGCCATCCATCGTATAATGGTCTGGCGTGATACACCCACTTTGTCCGCAACTTCCTGTTGCGTCAGGTTATCCTTCAGGTAGAGTGTACGGGCATAGTCCTTTTTCTGTTTTGAAGTTAATTCAGCCATAATAATAAGTAGTTAGTAGTTGGTAGCAAGTAGCCGGTAGAATTGTCCACTTGCGGCTTGCTATACGGCAAAGGTCATTCTTCGGGACGGGAACATGAAAAAAGCGCGGAGAGGTTACCAACAGCACTACAGCACCTTCACGCTTGTTCGTAACCGTTACATAGTTTTTTGTGCGGTTATTCTTATAGCCATAGCTTTGCGGCAAATAATCCGAACAACGCATGACTGTTTTTAAATCTATATTGAATGAAAAGACCGCTTGCCTGCTGCTCTATGGAGAAATCAGCGACGAAGGCGGTGAGGGAAAGATTGCCAGCCGGGACATCGTGAACGAACTGATGTATCTGGACGGCAACTATGAAAACCTGAATGTCCGCATCAACTCCGTCGGCGGCGATGTTTACCCCGGCATCGCCATCTTCAACGCCCTTCGCCAATGCAAGAGCAATGTCACCATCTATATTGACGGCATTGCCGGAAGCATAGCCGGTGTCATTGCCCTTTGCGGCCGGCGTGTGGAGATGAGCCGCTATGCGCGGATGATGCTGCACAATGTTTCCGGCGGCTGCTTTGGCAACAAAAAAGACTTGCAGGATATGATATCCACTATTGAAAGTCTGGAAGATACCATTGCCGAGATTATCGGCACGCGCAGCGGAAAGGATAAGGAAGAGGTGAAAAGCACTTACTTCGACGGAACGGATCATTGGCTGAAAGCCGACGAAGCCCTCGGGCTGGGTCTGATCGATGCCATCTACGACGTGGAAGCCGTGCCCGCGGATAGCACCACAGACGATATTTACCGCATATTTACTAACCGGCTGGAGCTGGAGCAACAGCCACAAAACCCTGATAAAATGAAACTGGAAGATTTAAAAAAGATTCCCCGCTTTGCCAACTGTGCCGACGAAGCGGCGGTGATGGCCATGCTTGGCGAAACTGCCCAGAAAGCGGACAAGGCCGATGACCTGGAAAAGGAGAACGGCGAGCTGAAGGAACAACTGCAACAGCAGGAAGAAGAGCGCATTGAGACCACTGTGACGGAAGCCGTGACTGACGGACGCATCGGTGCCGATCAGAAAGATACCTATAAGAACATTCTGAAAGCCGACTTTAAGAACGGTATGTGTGCCCTGAAGGCACTGAAACCAAAGGTTCTGCTGAAGGACAAACTGGGCAAACCGGAACCGCAAGGCGGTGAAAGTGCATGGGAAAAAAGACAGCGTGAAATCCGCGAGAACCATAAAAAGTAATGCGTATGGTACCGGTAAAGAATCCCAAGAACGCCAAACTGGGCGGCTCTTCCTACTTCGGCAAGAACGTTGGCAGCAGCGTGCGCAGTGCCGGCAGTGCCCCGCAGATACGCGGACGGCAGAAGATTAAAATGTAGTGCGCGGTGCGCAAATTGACAGCTAATACTTAATACTTAAAACTTAAAACTTAAAAAGACAATGGCAATTCAAGGATTGAATACCACCAACTATGGTGGCGAAGTACTCGAACACGTGCTGACCCTCGCCGCTACCGGCAATGAATTGGTCAGCAAGGGGCTCATCATGGTGATCCCCGGAGTGAACAGCTCCATCAGCATCCCTCGTGTGAAATCGAACAAGATGCTCCAAAAGCGTAAGGAAGACCCGCAAAAGGCAGACAGCAAAGGAGACTTCACCTACAGCGAAAAGAAGTTGACGCCTAAAGATATGATGGCGTTCACGCTTTTTAATCCTCGTGCTTTCGAACATATCTGGCGGCAGTATCAGCCGACGGGAGACCTTGTGTTCCGTCAGTTGCCTCCCAATATCCAGAGCCTTCTGTTGAATGAACTCTTGAAACAGGTAGGGCACGAACTTGGCTACCAGTATATCAACGGCAAGTATGAAGACGGTTCGGATGATTCCCTGTTGCTGGACGGCATCCTGACACAGGCTGCCAAGGATGCGGATGTGGTGAAAGTGAAGACCGTAGGAACTACCATGTTGCAACGTTTGAAAGAATTGCGCACCGCGATTCCGGTGACTATGCGCAATAATCCGAACCTGCGCATCCTGATGAGCGTGGAAGACTTCGACACTTACGACGACGAACTGACGCAGCTCGCCAACAAGGGTGCGGCTCCCACGGATATCAATCAGGAACGCTATAAAGGCATCCCGTTCGAGGTGCTGACCCAATGGCCGCAAGGTCTGGTGGTAGCCACGATCTGTGACAGTGGCCTGAACGGCAACCTCTTTGCGGCCGTCAACCTTCAGGATGACGAAAACGTGATCCAGATTGACAAGTGGGCGAACGCCAGCGAACTCTATTTCTTCAAGATGCTGATGAAGGCGGACACGCAGATCGGCTTCGGTGAAGAATTCATTGCATTGGACTGGAGAGCTAACGGAGCATTCAAACCTGTAGTAGAAGGATAAGGAGGCACAGCTATGGCAAAAAAATTACTTGTAACGGTCGTTGGCCTGATGGCATTTCAGGACAAGTTCGACCATAAGACACAGTATGCTCCGGGCACGGAACTGCAAGTGGATAAAGAACGTGCGGACGATCTGGTAAGCCGGGGACTTGCCAAAATCAAGGAGGAAACTCCGACTAAAGAGCCGAAGCAGCCTAAAGGTGCCAAACCTGCCGCTAATCCTGAACCCGCTGAAAATGTAGGTCGGGAAGTCACTGCCGAGAATGCGGTGCTGCCTGCCGGTGATAACCCTGAAAAAAAGCAGGAAGATGAGCCGGGGACTGAAGAACAATAATCCGGGCAACATCCGCTTGTCACGCACTTTGTGGCAGGGGGAGGTTCGTCCCTCTCAGGATCAGGCATTCTGCCAGTTCCGCAGTATGGCCTACGGTTATCGGGCTTTGATTAAGCTGTTACAGAACTACCGCCGGGTGAACGGTTGCCGTGCGATATCGGACTTTATTAACCGCTGGGCACCGCCTGTGGAAAACAATACATCGGGCTATATCAGCCGGGTGTGTAAGGAAATGCAAGTGCCGACAAGCCATGTGCCTGATATCAACGACCGGGCGACGATGTGCGCTTTCGCGGCTGCGATATCACAAGTGGAGAACGGTGTGCCGGCTGTGATGGCGGACGTGCAGGCAGGCTGGAGCCTGCTCTGATTTAAAAAATAACAATTAAAAATTAAAGGCGAATGGATACTTTGATGCAGATATTAGGCAGCCTCTTCCCGGCGGGACTGGGTGCAGCGATCGGAACCGCCATCGGTTGGTTCTTCAACCGCCGCCTGTCCAAAGCCCGCAACGGTGGAGATATTGACGCCGCCTATATGGACAACATTCAAAATCTCCGTTCGGACTTATTAAACTCTATCAATGAAAACAGAAAACTCTACAGGGCCGTCGCCCGACTGGATCGCACGGTGGCTCGCGCTACTGCTTGCCGTCACTGGAATGATTGCCCTATCCGTGACGAGTTGCAGAAGCCCGGTGCCGACGGTGACAACTTCCCGGCACCTGATCGACAGTCTGCAAAGCAGAAGAGGGTTCGTGCTCCTACAGGAGCCGGTACCGCCCAGCGTGGCAACCACGAAGTTTCCGACGGAGCTGCTGGGCACGATACCGGTGGGCACCGGCTTTAGTCGGCGCAGCGGGCAGGCTACGGTTGATGTGAAACGGATATCCGCTGACTCTATCGAAGTGACCGCCACTTGTGACAGCCTGGCACGACAGGTATTGATACTGAGCGAAGAGAATACCCGCATCAGGAACGAACTTCTGGAGAAAGAAGAAGAACCTCCGCCCAAGGTGGTGCATGAGCCCACCGGATGGCAATGGTTTCAGATATGGACAGGACGGGTAGCCGTTATCGTTCTTGTTCTGATAGTAATTAAACGGCGATTAAAACGTACTTAAATAACATAAAGATTATGGCAAAAGAAGGATATGTAAATGGCAGTGACCTGTTGATGTCGATTGGCGCAAAAGCGTGCGGACACTGCACGAGCCACACAACAACTTATACAAGTGAGACAAAAGACCGCGCGGTGAAACCCGCTGCATCGGAGTCTGCCGCCAATGCCGGACTGTTCAAGGAAAAGAGCGTGACCGGACTCAGCGTCCAGGTGAAGTGCGAAGGCCTCCGTTTCTACGGTGAAGAGGAAAACGGCATGAAAGATTTGCTGGCAAAATGGAAAGTGGGCGGAACGGTGGAACTGAAGGGTTTTGCCCGTGGTGGAGACGCAGCGCCTTATATGAGCGGCAACTTCATTATCTCTTCTCTGGAGGAAGCTGCTCCGGCGGGTGATGATACTACTTACAGTGCGACTTTCGACAACACCGGAACGGTGACTATCGACGAAGCGAAGGTGGACGGAGTAACCGTGGAGGGCTAATCGATGGACAAGATAAAAGTATATGGCAAAGAGTACCCCATGCGCATGACCATGGGGGCTATGCTCCGCTTTCAGCGTGAGACGGGAAAGGATGTCAGCCAGATGGGTACTGACGTCAGTCTGATGATCGTTTTTCTGCACTGCTGCGTGACAAGCGCCTGCAATGCCGACGGGGTGACTTTCGATCTGGATCTCGACAAGTTTGCTGACGGTCTGGACATGAATGTCCTAAATGACTTTGCGGAGTCATTGTCTGCCGGTACTGGTGACTCAAAAAAAAAGCCGGAGAAGATGCCGACATCTGCGAACTGATGGGAATAGCCGTGGGGAGTATCGGGATGAGTCTAAGTGACTTCTGTGCCTGTACTCCCCGCGAGTTCCATAGCATTTACCGCAATTGGGAGCGGATGCGGATGCGCGACCCGTGGGAACGGACAAGGTTCCTGGCATGCTGCGTGCTGCAGCCCTACAGCAAGAAGACGCTGAAAGTGACGGATGTGTGCCGTTTCAGTTGGGATGCGGAACGGAAAGCGACGGCTCCGGCGGCTGAAAGTACGAGGGAGAGGTTTGAAATGTTAAAGAAAAGGATGGAAGAAAAAGAATGAATCAATTCTTTTCCACGGTAGTAGAGGTGATTTTAATATTCACCACAATAGGCTTTTTCCTTTCTTCCTCGCGTCTGCGGGCTTCCTCCTCTTCATAGCGGGCATTGTCATTGAATGCTTTGGCTGCAAGGACTATTGCCGCAACAATGAAAAGTGCGGTTATGCAACTTTGGAGAAAAGGATATCCCCCTACGAAATCACATGCCACGCAGTAGAGAGGGAGCATTCCGCCCACACCAAGAAGCGCGCCACTCCCGAAACTCTTATTCTCATATAGCGCAAAGCCTGTGAAGAAGAGCAGAAGTGCGGCAGATATGAATAATCCGTAAACCATGATTATTTTATTAAGAATAATAATATCAGTGCAAATATAAGAATTTTATGGCAAATGAGGTAGAGTTTAAGTTAAAAATAACGACTGACGGCAAGGATACTTTCCATGAATTGACAATTGATGCCCAGTCTTTTGACGAAGCCGTAAGGCGTGTGACCGAAAGTGCCCATAAGGCTGCTGATGAAATTCAGAACATGGCGATGCAGAACCTGAACTGGGATACGTTGATTAACGGCGTGGAACAGTTCAATAACGGGCTGCAAAGCCTGGTGGGCGGCTATGACAGTTTCGACAAATCCATGCGTGCCGCCAATACTATGGCAGGTAAGACAGGCAAGGACTTTGATGCGTTGACTGACAGCGTGAAGGGACTGAGCCAAGTTATCCCCATGGCGCGTGAAGAACTGGCGGGAGGCCTGTATCAGGTAATCTCGAACGGTGTGCCTGAAGACAACTGGATCAGCTTTCTTGAACAAAGCAGCAAAGCGGCTGTAGGAGGTATAGCCGACCTTGGCCAGACGGTTACCGTGACTTCTACCATCATCAAGAATTACGGTCTGGAATGGGATACGGCCGGAGGTATTCAGGATAAGATACAGAAGACTGCAAAGAATGGTGTGACCAGCTTTGAACAGCTTGCTTCCGCTCTTCCCCGTGTCAGTGGCAGTGCTTCGCAGTTGGGTGTCAGTATTGATGAGCTGATGGCGGTATTCGCCACCGCAACGGGAGTAACAGGTAACACGGCGGAAGTCAGTACCCAGCTTGCCGCCGTACTCACCGCACTTATTAAACCCAGTTCGGAAGCGGCAAAAGCGGCTGAAGCAATGGGTGTCAGTTTTGATGCCGCCAGCATTAAGGAAGCTGGAGGGCTGGAGAATTTCCTGCGTACGTTGGACATCGCTATCAACGAATACAGTACGCGCACCGGAGAACTAAAAGAAACGATTTACGGAAACCTTTTTGGCAGTGCCGAATCACTGCGTCTGCTGACTTCTCTCACCGGTGAACAGAAAGAGAAATTCAGCCGGAACATTCAGGAAATGGCTGACAGTACAGGGGTGATAGATTCGGCATTCGCCGAAATGAACAGCACCGGGGAAGCCAACGCTCAGGTGCTGAAAAACCAGGTTTCGGCAATGACTGACTATGTGGCATCCGTCGTGAGCGGTTACGCCCCCCAGATAGCACTTATAGCTAATATGAGTGTGGCCGCAGCCGGTGGAATCCGGTTCGTCAAAACCTTGCGGATGCTGAAAGGCAGTGTACTGGCGCATATTGCCGCTCTAAAGGCGGACACAGCCGCGCAAGGACTGAACAGTGGCGTGATTGTATCTTCCGGACCACTGATGCGTATCCACCGCATGCTGCTTGCCTCGCTTACCGCCGCTACCGGTAGTCTGACCGCTGCCACCGTAGCACTTTCCGCCGCCTACACAATGGGGCTGTCTCTTGTGATTATGGGTATTGCGTCCCTATTTACGTCTACGGGAGATGCGGCGGAAGAAGCCGCTCAGAAGCAGGATATATTAAAAGAGAGTACCGAAGCGTTTACTTCCGCTGTCACCGATGTGAAAGGGCAGATTGATCTGGAGATAGCCACCTTGCAACAGCTCATCAAGAATCACGGTGACGAGACCGACATGGTGGAGGAACTGAACCGGAAGTATGGCGAATCCCTGGGATATCATAAGACTGCGGCGGAATGGTATGATATACTGATATCCAAAAGTAAAGCCTATTGCCAGGCTATCGGTTACGAGGCACAAGCCAAAGTGCTGTCTTCCCAAAAGGCGGCCAAAGAGCTGGAACTGGAGAGCGTCCGCAATCAAAAGCAGACACTGGAAAAGAGCGGAAAGGACAAGAAGGAAGTGACAAGCGTCCGCGGAGGACTCAATCCGTCAGTTACGTCCTATACGGTAAACACCAAGGAATACGACCGGCTGATAGAGCAGGAACGCGCTCTGGAAGAAGAGACCGGACAATTGCAGAAACAGTTCGACACCTGCATGGAGAAGGTGTGGACAGGTCAGGAAGAAATGAAGAAAGCGGACGGTCTGAAAGTGACGGCCGAAGCGACGGACCTAATGTCCATGTCTTATCAGGAATTGGGAACTGCCATTGAGGACACGGAAAAGAAACTGAAAAAGCTGGTTCCCACAGAAACTGCCGAGATCAACCGCCTGAGCGCATATAACAAACAGTTGAAGGCCCGCAAAGAAGCCATGGACAAAAAGTATGGCTTTGGAGGTGGTGGTAAGGGAAGTGGCGATAATACGGTAGCAGCCAATCCGGAAAGCTATAAGGAACTGTCGAACGCCATTGAATATTACCAGAAGCAGCTGCAGAATACTAAACCGACAGAAAAACAGACCATATCACTGCTGACGGAAAAAATCAGCAAGTATAAAGAGCAGCAGCAAGTCATAGCCGCTCAGTTGGCTGCTGCCGGACGACCGAAGGAACTGGATACGTTGGAGAATATAGACAAGGAATTGACGTATCAGAAAGAATTACGTTCCCGTTGTACGCAGGAGAACCTGGCGGGTATAGATGCGGAAATAGAACGTTTAAATACTCTTCGAACAACGTTTGAAGAACAATCGCATGTCGTTAAGAGTCTGGATCAGATACAGACCTATCAGCAGCTGGCTGATGAAGTAGCTTTTTATGAAAGAAAGATACAGACCGCTACTGAGACGGAACGGGTGGAGATAAAGAAACAGATCAATGCGCTGAATGAGTTACGTGAGGCTTGGGACCAGCAACTGGTTCAGGTGAATCGTCCGGATGACATATCACAACTGAATACCATTGAAAAGTTATCGGATGCAGTCAGCTATTATGAAAGTGTTCAGCGCACTCAAAGCGTACAGGAGATAGAAGCTACCCAGCGCATCATCAATGCATTGAATGAGAAGAAGGCTGCAATGGAGCGTCTGAAAAGTATTCCGCAGATGCAGGCGGATACGGAACGGCTGGACGGGCTGGGAGATACGGAGTTGAAACTTGAACTCCAACTTATTGGGATGGATGGTATCAAGGCGAAGATACGGGATCTTCAGAAGATGCTCTCTGATACTAAGAATCCGCTTGATGAGGAGCAACGTGCCGAAGTGACAAAATTGATAACTTCTTATCAGGAATATGAAAAAATATTAGGGAAAAGTACGCTAAAAGCTACAGAAGCTTGGGGAGCGGTTAAGGGAATTAGTAATGGTATGCAGGGGCTTACCGATACTTTACAAGGTAATGGAAGTGCTTGGGAAAAAATCGTTAGTATCATTGATGGAGTCATTCAATTATATGAAGGATTTAACGCTATAATTCCTATTATAGATATGTTGACGGGGGCATCTACTAAACATGCTGCCGCTAAAGGGGTAGAGGCTGTAGCTGAAACAACAGAAGCTGGGACCAATGCTACTGCTGCGGCTACCGCTGTAGCTGCCAGTGCAGCCACAGCTGCTGCACTAAGTGTAGAAACGGCAGCATGGAGTGCCTTATCCGCCGCTAAGACTTTTTCTGCACATGCCTATATTCCTTTTGCAGGTACTGCTATTGCAGCTGGATTTATAGCTGCTCAACAAGCGATTATTACTGCGGCGGCTATTCCCAAATTCGCTAACGGTGGTATTGCCTATGGTCCTACATTCGGTCTTTTCGGCGAATATGCCGGAGCAAGTAATAACCCTGAAGTGGTGGCGCCCCTGAACAGGCTGAAACAACTGATCCAACCGGTTGATGGAATCGGTGGCGGACGTGTAGAATTTACAATCGACGGCCGCACATTGAAGGGAGTATTGAATAAAGTGGATAACTTTAACAGTCGTACAAGATGAAAATAGGTATACAGGAAACCGCTCAGGAGAACCGTTCACTCAGATACCAGGGTGAGTTTCTCAGCCGTGACGGCATACGCTGGAAAGTCCGGTTGTTGCAGGAAAGCGACGCGCCTTATCCGGTGGTCGGTGAGTTTCATTTTCCGGCGGAAAAGCCTTTGGTAATAGAGTGGAAGGAAGTGGATAAACTGGAACCCGTACAAGCCAGCTGTGCCACACTGACGGTAGTGAGCAAAGTGGATCGGCAATATATAGACCTGTATACCATGGAAGTGGGCAGTGTGCTGCTTGAAGTATACCGTAACGGGGTATTGTATTGGTGCGGTACCATGGACACCGAATTATACGAAGAGCCTTTCTCTTATGAAAAGGAATACGAGGTGAGCATGACCTTCAGCGATTTCGCCATGCTGGAGCGCGTTAACTTTTCAGAATCAGGTGCCCGTACGCTGGAAGATGTGTTGGTGGACTGCATAAAGAATGCCCGTCTTTCCGCGGCTTATATGACCGGAGGCATATCTTGTTACATCTCAACATCGATGTCTGATATTCCGGCAGACAGTAATATCTTCAGGGAACTGTGTCTTTATAGTGATAATTTCTACGATGAGGAAGAGGAGCCCATGACGCAACGTGAAGTGCTGGATGAACTGCTGCGTCCGTTTGCTCTGCGCCTGGTGCAGCGTTGCGGCGGTCTCTATCTGTATGATTTGAACGCTTTTCAAACAGTGTTTGAACCTCAATTGATAGAGTGGCAGGGAACGGATGCGGTTTTGGGCGTGGATAATGTATATAAGAACGTAAACGTAAGCTTCAGCCCTTATGAACGTACTGACTTGTTTAAAAAGGACATCGATATCAGATCGTTTACAAAGGAATCCGCCGGAGTGGTGTATGAGGATAACTCTAAGAATTACTTTGGTCCTGACTTAAGTTTTGACTTTGGACTTTATACGAACAATGAAGCCGCTTCCGGGCTTATCTTGAATCCCAATGCCAGGATTTATAAGATGAATCCTTTGACTTCCGGGGATGAAAGTCTGGGGATCGCTTGGCGTGCCCTGACCGATACGGATGAAGAGAGTGTCTGTACTTTACAGAATGGATTGGGCATAGGAGCCGACCTGATGACTTTCAGCAAAAAGATACTGGTACCAAACACTTGCGGGATTACAGTGCCATCAATGAACTACCGTTCCAATTTGTCGTTGAAAATAAAGCTGTCATTAATGTTGGACGGGCGCTACAATCCGTTTAAGGATGCCGGAACCTACAATAGCAAGGAAGAATATGAATACTGGCAGAATAATGTACGCGCTTTGTACGTGCCTGTGGAAATACGCTTATTGGACCGGAATGGAACCCCCGCCTACTATTACGCCAATGTTTGGGGTACCCGGATTGTCTCCGGAAATTGGTGGGAAACAGGCGATGAAGCTGCCGGAAGTTCTGGAATATCCATGGGGTGTGTAGTTCCTTTTTTAAATACGGGTGACGCGACGCAAGGCTGGGATGGGGGCTGGAAAGATTGTTGTACGCCCTCCAGTCAAGTACAGATTACGATGTCAGGTAATGTAGAATATAGAATGGTAGTCACAAAAGCAGGTGCCATGTATATGAGCCTTCCTCCTGATTTATTCGGCTACACGCTGGACATAAAAATCAAGTCGGGAATATATAAAGACGCAGGGATAAGCGTACTGGGCTTAAGGGACAGTTATTCTCCTCTGTCTGCCGAAGACGAGCGGCATGCCCGTTGGCTGCTATATCAGATGCCGGAGATTGAACTTCTGGACGGGTATAAAAACAGCATTGATTCGAAAGACATCAGCTATACATCCTGGTTGAACCGTTCGGCACGTGAAAAACTGGAATTGGATACGGTGATCGGATGCGGTCTCCGGGAAACCAATGACAGGGGGCTTGGCGTGTTACTGCGGAGTTCCACGCTTGCACCTGTATATGAGTTCACCCGGCAAGATACTACCATGTCTCTGGAAAAGTTGCTGATCGGAACAATATACAGTAATTACCATCGCCGTATGAATGTACTGTCCGGTACCGTGAAACTGCTGTCAGGCATATGTACTTATACGGATCGTAGCGAACCCGGGACATACGTATTGCTGAGTGATGTGCAGGACTTGATTGCCGACGAAAGCGATATGAAAATTGTGGAAGTGGAACCTGATAATTATGAAGGAATAGAGTATGAAGAAACAGTATAATGTCGTTGTAACGGAACGGAAAAGCGTGGCGAGAAGCAAGCGTCTGCGCGAGTCCGGACAGTCATCTTCAGGCACTGTTATCAGTGTTTTGGGAGGAAATTCCGGGAGTTCCGGAAATGTGGGGGATGGGCATACGCATGAAAACTTTTCAACGCTAAACCGCATAAAAACGGATGCAGAAGATTATCTGACACTGCGCACATCCGAACTGGATGAGGAGACCGGGGTGGTGGAGACTGCGGATAAACGGGTTAAAGCCGGGTATGCGGATGAAGCAGGGCACGCTGTAAATGCGGATAATGCCATTCATGCGGACAGGGCGCATGATGTGGATGAGGATAGTCCGGTGTATGACAGGTTTTTGAGAAAGGATGTAGCAGATAAGGCGGAAGGATATATAACCTTTGCAAGTGGAATCACCGTAAAATCATCTCTTAACCAGCGGCAACTTCGTTCTGCCTTATCTTCCGCCATAATTGAAGATGGTCCTGATACTGACATTATAGGACTTAGCATACTGGAAGACGTAGACGGCAATTCGCCTGTGATGTCCGCGGCGTTGATGGAAGAGCCTGCATCCGCCGGTGGTGCATCCACATTGGGAGAGCTGGATAATGTAGATTCTTCATTCGATACGCTGAAACCGGGGAAATACGGTATTGAGGTAAAGGCGGACGGCATCATCCGTCCGGTTCCCGCCTCCAGCATGGGAGTCGGTTCCCGCCTTACGCTGACGGCAAAGTCCGCTTTATCGGTGATTGCCCTTCTGGGTGATGCCGTTTTGTTGGAGTATGAGTTTACTTCCTTTGATACAAGCGACGGCAGTGCTACCGGGGCGGGAACCGCATTCTATCATGTGAATGGTGTTCGTGTGGCAACCATGCCGGTAGAACAAGGCACCGTTGCGTGGGATTGCAGCAAGTATCTTGTGGCAGGCGACAACTCCATAACGGTGAGCGTGACCGACTCCTATAGCGTCAACCGCACGCTCACCTTTTCCGTACAGGTGGTGTCACTATCCATTTCATCCACCTTTGATGAATATCAGGCTTATGCCGGTGATATCAGCTTTCGCTATACACCGGTAGGGGCAATCCAAAAGAATGTCATCTTTAAGTTGGATAACAAAGTGGTTGCTACCGTTCCGACAACGGCCAATAACCGTCAGATGACGCAAACTATTCCCGCACAGGCACATGGTGCGCACGTTCTGGAAGTCTATATTGAGGCTGAAATCAGTGACTCGACCGTGAAAAGCAATGTGCTGCGTTACGCGCTTGCATGCTATGTAAGCGGAAATAATACGCCTGTCATCGCAACGGCCTACAATGAGACGGCAGCGGAACAATACGACACCCTGAGCATCCCGTTCTTTGTCTACAATCCTGCCGCATCAACTTCGGCCGTGACGCTGAAAGCAAATGGCGTAGTCGTCAGTGAACGCGTAGTTGACCGCACGCGTCAAGTGTGGAATTATCGGGCCGATAATGCCGGGAGCCTCACGCTTAATATTTCCGTTGGTTCAGTATATAAATCATTTACGCTGGATATCACTGCTTCCGAGATTGATGTCAGTGCCGAAGCGGAACATTTACAATTATATCTTACCGCATCAGGAAGGAACAATAACGAGGCGCATCCGGAGCAATGGACGAATAACGGGGTATCCGCCGTGTTGACCGGGTTCAACTTTGTAACAAACGGTTGGATAGCCGATGAGAACGGTATTGTGTCGCTAAAGGTGTCCGGTGACGCACGGGTGAATATCCCGATGAAAATCTTTGGTGATGATTTTAGAACAACAGGCAAGACGATTGAATTTGAACTGTCTACTACAGATGTGGTGGATTACAACGCCATTGTAGTCAGTTGCATGAACGGAGGGCGGGGACTTGAGATTACGGCACAAAGTGCATCGTTACATTCGGAACAGTCTGTTATTGATACCCGGTTCAAGGAAGATGAGCGTGTCCGGGTGGCATTCGTTATTGAAGACCGTAGCAGCAGTCGCTTGATATATACCTATATTGACGGTATTGCCTCCGGGGTAGTCCAATATCCAACGGATGACAACTTTATGCAGGCGAAACCCGCAGACATCGTTATCGGTAGTAATGACTGCACGGTATGCGTGCACAATATACGTGTATATCAAGCCGCATTAAATCAGTTCCAGATGCTTGACAACTGCATTGCCGACATGGATGACATGCAGAAAAAGATAACCATGTACGCCCGTAACCAGATATTTGACGCTTATGGTGATGTTTCTTATCCAAAGGTTCTTGAACAAATTCCGGGACTTACTATCATCGGGGATTTGCCAACGTTCAAAGGAGATAAGAAAACGGTAGTCCTTATCTATGAAGACAAGCAGGATCCAGCTCGTAGCTGGCGCGCAGAAAACGTTCAGATTGACGTGCAAGGTACTTCATCCCAATACTATCCACGCAAGAATTTTAAAGTGAAGTGCAAAAGCGGTTTCATTATGACCGCCACCGGTGAAGTGGTATCTAAAATCGCTATCCGTGATGGAGGAATACCTGTCAATACATTTTGCTTTAAAGCGGATTTTGCGGAGAGTTCAGGTACCCATAATACGGGTATGGCAAAAATCATAGACCGCGTACTGCGTGCGATGAACTATCTTGTTCCGCCGCAGAAACAGGATGAACGCGTGCGTACCACGGTTGACGGATATCCCTTTACAATCTTTCACCGGACTACAGAAAGTAGTCCGCTTGAGTTTGTAGGAAAATACAATTTCAACAATGATAAATCAACCCAGGAGACGTTCGGCTTTGTTGGTGCAATGGAGTGCTGGGAAATCAAGAATAATACTTCCGACAGGGTGCTGTTCCTGAAATCGGACTATACGACGAAGGATGCGGAAGGTAAACCGGACTGGCTGAATGACTTCGAAGCCCGTTATCCGGATGATGATGACCTTAATGCCGAATATGAAGCCGGAAAGATACCTGTGAACCTGAAACGGTTGACTGACTGGCTGGTATCAACTAAAGGTGATCCGACGAAATTCAAAGCCGAAGCCGCAAGTTATCTTGACCTTGATTTCATCCTTTCTTATTACACCCTTACAGAGTTGTTCGCAATGGTGGACCAGCGGGCTAAGAACATGTTCCTTACCACTTACGACGGCGTACACTGGGTAGTCATTTTCTATGATAATGACACGGTATGTGGTATTAATAATGAAGGTGCGATCGCCTTCGGATATGAGGTTGAATACCATGATATCGTTGGTAGCGGTAGCGCATTCAACGGTGAGCAGTCTGTGCTGTGGAATAATGTAGAGCAGGCATATCCGAACGAGATAGCTGCCATGTACCAGCTTATGCGCAGTTCCGGAGCTATCTCTTATGACATGTGTATCGGTGTGCTTAACGGCGAACAGTCGGACAGGTGGTGTGAGGCGATTTACAATGCGGATGGAAAGTTCAAATACATTGACCCGTTGCTGAATGAGGGTAACGGTTCGTATCTGTATGCTTTGCAGGGCAGCCGTTCACAGCACCGTAAGTGGTGGTTATATAACCGTTTCCGCTATATTGATTCAAAGTATGTGGCGGGTGACTTCAAGAACGATTATGTGACCATGCGTTTGTATACACCGTCCACCTGGCAGGGAGTGAAGCCCAATGCGGACTTTACCATAACCCCGGCAGGTGATGTGTATGTAGCCGTGAAATACGGTTCGTATATGATCACCCGTCGCGGACATAAGGGAGTTCCCGTTGCTATTGCAGCTCCGGAGATTGCTTTCAATGATACGGAAACGATTGTTTATGGTGCCGCTTATATCGGTTCTTTGGGCGACTTGTCAGCTATGTATCCCGGTACGGTGGATATTTCCAAAGCGACGAAACTGACTGAATTAATAGTTGGTAACGGTGCTGTCGGTTATCAGAATAACAATCTGACCGTCCTGGCTATCGGTAATAACACACTGTTCCGTCGGCTCAACGTGATGAACTGCAACAAGCTGACGCAGCCCATCGACGTGTCCGGATGTGAGAACATAGAGGAAATCTATGCCCAGGGCACATCCGTCACTTCGGTAAAGCTACCGACAGCCGGACGGTTGAGCCAGTTACATCTTCCTGATACGATAACCAGCCTTACGATCAGGAATCAGAGCCTTACGGATGATGGTTTTGAACTTTTGGGTATTAGTAAGCTGTCTACCGTTTATATTGAGAATACAAACGGCATCGATTCGGCCACCCTTATCAATAAATGTCTTCTGGGCACTTCCCCTGTGTTGGAGCGGGTTCGTTTAATAGGGGTTGACTGGCGTTTGAACAGTCTCGATACGCTGGTTAAACTTGCCAAACTGAAAGGACTTGATGTCAACGGGATGAATACGGATAAATCGGTAATCACGGGTAAATGCCATGTTTTGATGGCTACTTCCGTGAAACTTGCAGAAGTGCAGGCGGCATTTCCTGAACTGACAATCACATATACGCAGTTGAAGCCGGAAACGGTGACAACATTTGTATTTTCTTCTTCTCAATCGAAGGCAATCACGAATGGTACTTTGGAATGTAATTTTGATTATGTGAAGGTTAGTGAAACGACTTATAAGGTGACGGCGCAAGATAATGAAACGATTTCATTTACTTTTAAATGTGATAACCATGTTGATTATAGTAACAGCTATCTGGTTGCCGGGACTCGAACGCAAAGTTATTCAGTGACATATATTCCTTTACGTACCATTCGCGTCAAGGTATATAATCAATCCGTTTACTTGCAAGGTGCGGTAGTTACGGCTAATGGCAAGAAATATACTTCCGATGCCAATGGATATGTAACTCTTGTACGTGGCGGGGAAGCTGTAAGTGGTGAAGTGTCCGCCTTCGGTTATGCGGGAAATACATTTTCGTTTGGTGCTATTACGTATGATACAACAAATACGGTGGAAGTGTATGCGGCGGTAGAGGTGAAATTTGTAGTAAAGTTCGGATCAACGCTTATTCAGGGTGCAACCATCCAATGTGGCAATGAAGAAGGTGTAACTAATCTGTATGGAGAATGCGTTTTAATGTTGGGAAAAGGAAGTCATGATTATACAGTTACGCATCCAGATTATCTGACAAAAACGGGTAATTTATCGGTTGGAACTTCATCGATTATGGTAACTGTATCGTTTGAGCCTGCTAAAGTTGATTTAATTTTTGTCATAAGAGACCAAATGAGCACTGCCGTCAACAACGCCACAATAACAGTTGCTGGTCTTACAGGTATCACGGATTCCGATGGTACATGTACATTGAGAGTTGGTAGTAAACAGACACATAATTATACGGTTGAGAAGATTGGATACTTTAGCTATAGTGATGATATTTCTGTATCTACGAGTAGTGTAACAAAGTGGATAACGCTACCTATTAATATAGAAGCATTCAAACCTATAGAGAATAATAACATTCAATTACTACTTCAAGGAACTGATGTTACTTTGAATATATCTTCTACGACTTCTGACTACATTATAGATTGGGGGGATGGCATCTTGGATAACGCTACGGGGATAGATGAAAAAACATATAATCATACTTATGAAACTCCTGGAATCTATCAGGTAGAAGTAAGAAATTGTATAAATGTTATAGAATGTAACGGAACTTCTGGATGCTTGATGGCCTATTGGGGAATAGGAAACAGTAGAGTTAATAATCTTTCTTTTCAATTTTTTCAAAAAATGATGTATGTTGGAGATGTGTTTAAAAATGATACTACAAGGGTAAGCTTTGAGAATTGCTTCTACAATTGTTATGAATTAACCACTATTTCTCAAGAGCTATTCGATAATTGTGTAGCGGTGACTTCTTTTGAATATTGTTTCGGTTCTTGTAGAAAACTCATATCTATTCCCCAAGGATTATTTAAAAGCTGTTCTGCCGCAGTAAGTTTTTACTATTGTTTTTATGAATGCTTTGCGGTTACCACTATTCCTGAAAGATTGTTTGAAAATTGTGTTGCAGCAATAAGTTTTTATGGTTGTTTTCGTTTCTGTAATAAACTTACTGCTATACCTCAGAATTTATTTAAAGACTGTTCCAATGCAACAACTTTCGATCAATGCTTTAGCGAATGTAACCAACTCACCTTTATCCCGCAGGACTTGTTTTATAACTGTACGAAAACAGTAGATTTTACCTCCTGCTTCAGTTATTGTTCTCAACTCACTACCATCCCTCAAGGGTTGTTTAAGAACTGTTTTAGTGTAACGGATTTCAACTCATGTTTCGGTAATTGTCCCAAACTTACTTGTATTCCGGAAGAGTTGTTCAAAAGCTGCACGAAAGCATCAAACTTTAGAATGTGTTTCTATGGATGTAAAAATATCGTCACCATTCCTCAGGGGTTGTTTAAATACTGTCCTAATGTAACAACTTTCGAGTATTGTTTCTATTCTTGTTCCCAACTCGCTACCATACCGGAAGGATTGTTTGATAGCTGTACGAAAGTAGCGAATTTTGGATCATGTTTCGCTGTTTGTTCTCAACTCACTACTATTCCACAAGGGCTATTTGATAATTGCACTAAAGTAACAGATATTTCTTATTGTTTTTACAAGTGCAGTAAAATCACATCTTCACTCCCTGCCTTATGGATTCAGTATCATGGGAAGACGATTATAAAAAAAGACTGTTTTAAGGATTGTACCAGTGCTGCAAATTGGACAGAGGTTCCCACCAGCTGGGGAGGTACAGCCGCAGAATACGTTCCTCCTGTTCAAGTTAGCGGCGTCATGATGGCCGACTATCGGGCATTGGAAATGAGAATACGAAATCTTGAATTACAACAAAATATGGATAAAAACTAAAGATATGGCAGGTTTAGTAAGTACAGGAATCGCCGGTTTTCTCACCTCCGCGAAATTCACAGGCAAGAAGGTGCTGAATGCGGCAGGTGAGATGGTATCGGAAATAGTTAGCACATTCATATCAGGCGCGACCGGGTGGATGATACAAAATAACGGTGATGCTGAATTTAAAAGCATCTACGTCCGCGATAAGATTGTGACGAACGAGTATGTATATAATCGTATCCGCGTCACTGAGGACGAAGAAGTGGTCACCAGCAACGGCAAGATACTTGCAGCCGTTAAGAATGATGATGGCAGCTATAACATCCAACTTGATTTGCGTGAAGGAGACTTAACCCCCTTTGTGGCTCATGACCTTTTGCAGGGCTATTACCATAATCCCGGCAATACCGGTGTCATCTATGCTGTCCAACGGATGACTGTTGTTGAGATGCTGGATGATCAGACAATGAATGTTACCTGCCTGAGTGAGAGTACTCCATATCAATATATGGTCATTGTTCGTGTCGGCAATACAGAGGATACTGATCGCCAGGCATTCATCCGTATCAGTAGCCGGACAAACTGCCAGTATTTCTACGATGGGATAGCCTCATTTACGGACCTTGATAATCCTGACAAGGTGAAATGTGCCATTGGTAAGGCAGATGTAGGATTGATACCGGCATGGGCGGCAAAAGTGACTGGAAGTGTCAAACGATGGTTTGGCCTCATTGCAGACGGCGTTATCCTTCGCGGTACCTTCATCCTTAAAAATGACAAGACTATCGAAGACGAGCTAAATGGTCAGATACAAGAGCTATCCGGTAAATTTGAAATCCGGGAAAGCGGCATCACGGGCAAATGGGAAGAAACCATTGAGGCGGCGGGTAGTGCCGTCAAATCGGAGAAGTCAGTGACTAAAATGGTCAGTGAATTTCAGGTTACGGCTGAAAAACTGGCATCCGACTTCTCTAAGACAGTCACGACAGCCACAACTGATGCAACCGGTACAATAAATACAGCCAAAGAATCGGCTGTTTCCTCATTACAGTTAACCGCAGATAATTTTAAACTCGATTTTGGCAAAACAGTTGAAACAGCAACAACAGATGCTACCGGGAAGATTACAGAAGCCACAGAGACGGCAACTTCATCATTAAACCGGACTGCTGAAGGTTTGACGGACAGTTTTGAAAAATCATTCACAGACGCTGAGGGCAAGATTAGTAAGCAAATAAAGACGGAAGTGACGCAGAATGCGCAGCAGTGGAAAGTGGAGGTGATGGGGACTGATGAGGATGGAAACCCGAATACGATTCTGTCTGCGATCAATGCGGATGAATCGGGCATTCAGATTAAAGGAGAGAAGATACAGATTTCAGGTGAATTATTGGCGACCATTATCAAGACTTATGGGTTGAATGTTGCTGATAATTTTTTGGTGGACAATATTGGAAGGGTTACATGTACTAATCTATATACAGGAAGGACTGGACCACGGGTATACATAACCAATGATGGACCTCGTATTCGAATGTATGGCGATGGTAATTCTCCTGTAATAGAGATACGGGCTATTGTGCGTGATGATGGAACAACTGATATTGGAATACAGATGTTGGACACTAAAAACCTGAATAAGTGGACAAAGTATACCTCCAATGGTTGCGAGTTACACGAGACACTCTCAGATGGAACTTCTTACGAAACGCTTATAGGAGCAGGATATATCCTGTCTCTTATACACATCTGACGCTGCCGACGAAGCTAGAAGTGTA
>ERZ1027087.87-NODE-87-length-55585-cov-7.527895_pt1 | contig 55585 bp, 44 predicted proteins | sample MGYA00519413_ERZ1027087 | MGnify/ENA primary metagenome ERZ1027087 (study PRJEB26926, sample SAMN06164438) | human gut metagenome | biome: ENVO:00009003; feature: ENVO:2100002; material: ENVO:00002003 | host: Homo sapiens | place: USA | collected 2012 ...
GTTGCGGCGAGCCGTTGCGGCGAGCCGTTGCGGCGAGCCGTTGCGGCGAGCCGTTGCGGTATAACTCACCGAATGATTCCTCGGCGAAGCCGAAACTCAAAGGCACTGTTACTAAATCTTTTCCTTCTCCTGAAGAAATCGGGGCATCAACACGGTCATCGCATCCGATAGTACCGACATACAAAGCCGCAAATTCCAAAAGCAAATAAATATTCCTTTTCAATATCCGTTTCATATATTGCTTAATTTAAAATTATCTATTCAAAGCCGGAATACCGGAAAACAAACCGTCCCGCCTCGTGGACCTTACGGGACACAGGGCGGGACGGAAAACAATGTTATTTCATCAGATTTACTACAACCTTTCTTTTGCTAACTTTATTGATTTCTTCAATTGAATCTCTAAAACCTTCTTATCAGGTAATTCCGTCAAATGCTGGGCGATATGTATTCCTGAGTTGCCCAACTCCAACAGTTCTACCAGACTATCACTTTTCTCAGCGCAAAGCAAAATTCCCATAGGAGAGTTTTCACCTTCTGCTCTTTCATGTTTATCCAGCCAGCGTAGGTATAATTCAATCTGGCTCTTATGCTCTACCTTGAATTTACCTAACTTCAACTCGATAGCAATGAGTCGTTTCAGCTTTCTATGATAGAACAATAAGTCAATATAATAATCCACATTATCAATAGTTATCCGTTTTTGGCGGGCAAGAAAAGCAAAGTCGCTTCCAAGTTCCATGATGAAATTTTGTAAATGAGCCAAAATTGCAGATTCAAGGTCTTTTTCCGAATAAGTATCATTCAAACCTAAAAAATCCAATATAACAGGGTCCCGAAATGCCATTTCAGGAGTCAATTGCTTCTCCTTACGCAGTAATTCGATATCATGAGCTATGGTTTGCTCCGGTTTCTTACTGATAGCGGTACGTTCATACAACATAGAATCAATGCGTTCATTCAACTGACGCACACTCCAATGTTCCATTTTACACATTTCAATATAAAAATCCCGTTTCAAAGGCTCATCAATAAACATTAGTGTACGAATATGCGACCAACTCAATTCTATACACAGTGTGTATAAAATCTCCCCATCAACAAAAACTTCGGCACAACGTATACAATGCCTTAACTGTTGTTCACCCCATCCTTTCCCAAAAGCCACTGTCAACTCTTTACTCAGATTGGATAATATCTGTTTACCGTACTCAGCACGTTGATCTTTCAGAACTTCTTGCTTTATACGTTTCCCTATATTCCAGTAAAGCAATGTAATAGCACTATTTACCTGAGTAGCCACCTGCCGCCGACTCCTTGCTATAAGTTGTTTTATCTCTGTGGCAAGAGGATTGGACGCACTGTTCTCCAATATTATATCTTCGGATTCATTCATTATAGTTATTCTTTTGTTAATCAACATTCTACTGATTAAATAGATAACATACACATTGTCTTACAAAGGTACTAATTATTTTCCGTTATTCCAGCATGTCAAAGACCGAATCATAGAAGAAACCGCTGCGCGTATTCATTCCTCCGGCTGCGGTATATCCGTCTTCTTCATCCCAGTCATATCATTCTGTTTTATCTAAAAATCCACATTTTTGTTAATTGTATCCACCTCATCGAATACCACCACGTTGCCGTTAGTGATGGTGACACGAACATCGCCGCTGTTAGCACCGCTGATCTGGACATTCAGATTGTACTCGTATCCGCGCTGAACATTATAGTCATTCATCAAATTTCCGCCCAGATAAATGCAATATTCCACAGCGATAGAATCTATAGCACCGGGATACGTATATGCCGCTTCCAGAACCAAACGAGTACATCCGTCCAAACTGCCATTGTCTCCGGGCCCCTTTCCTACTAAATTCTTTTCGGCAAAAGAGGTAGCCGTACCCGTACCCCTGAGATTTTCACCCATATAAAATGTACGGGAACTTCCCAATGCCAACTCACCACTACCGATATTGATAGCAGCAGTAGATGAGGAAACTTCAGACAAAGCCGGATACTTGGTAGACAAAACCCCGCCACCACGAGTATACAAAGCCATCTTCGTGGGAAGAGAGTAGGCCTTCACGCCTGTGACCGATATTGTACCCTTAAAATCGGATGTTTTCCCCCACTTCAAAATAACACGGGCAAACGTACGTTGCAAAGGGGCAACAATAACAACCTTTCCCTTGTCACTGCCCGAAGCCGCCGGAGTATATTCTAAAGGTCCTGTGGTCAATAAGGTAGGCTCATCTGCAACGCCGGGAGTTATATCTTTAGTTTTTTGTTTCAGGTCCGTCTCTGTTCCGCTAAAAGACGTGAGAAAATCCGTACCTGCATTAACTATGATATAGAAGCGGCTCTTTATATCAGAAAATTCTGACGTGGTTACATTTATGATACTTCCATTATTTTCCGGTTCACCAATAGCACCACCGACACTCGCCATACCCGAGAAATTCTTCGCAAACAAAAAATTTTCATTGGAAGCATTATATTGTACCACCCATACATCATAAATCGTTATGTTACTCAAAGTGGGAGTACGTGTATCTACATCAATTCTACCCGGCAAACTAAGCCGGAACACAATTCCCTCTTCTTCCCGGACGGGCTCATCATCTACGCAAGCACTCAGGAAACAAACGGACGATATTCCCCAAAGAAGACATATCCATAACCCTATATTCGCTTTTCGCATCATAATCATTCTAAATTTATTAATCTCCTCCAAGACCGTCAGACGACAATTCAACCGTATCATACTCTTTTACCGCCAACGTCAAATCACTGGGTTTCAACACTCCATAAAAAGTAAGTGAAAAATCAAACTGATAGGTCATTCCCGGCAACAATACCTTCTGTATGGAAGCTGGAAAACTACCGGTATAAGAGTCCTCCCCCTCATTATAACCAACCGTCAAATTGACCTCAAAGTCTAACATCTGCGAACCATCCACCGGCAATACAACCTGCGCCTCGCTAATCCAAGGTTCACTAACCTTTTCACGAGTGAACTTGTCAAAAGTAAAAGATGAATTATAGCCGGAAGCAGGCTCCCAAGCCGTACTTCCTAATTTATATGTCAGTGTTTCCGCCAATCCCTTAATTCGAATCCAGTTAGCTTTCAAAGAACTGACAGGTACGGGTTGCGTTCCATTTTTAGTTTGTACTGTAGTAACCACACGCGCCCCCATCCGTGTAAAAGGCCGTGGCAGCGATACCAGCATGGTGTTTTCCCCCGTCTTGTCGGGTTGCACTACGATGCCTTCCATTTTGGTGTACATAAAGTCTCTGCCATTCCCTACGGTGAAAGAACCGTCCGCGCTCAATTCCGGCACTTCGGTAGAAGAGTTGTACGACACCAGATAAAGGTCGTACGTGCCACGATAAAGAGTCAGGTTCCCCGTAGCCTTGCCCGGAGAACCGGGAGTTGTTTCGGATTCCTGCACTGTATAGACACGACTATCCAAAGGAGCTCCCAATTTGACTGCCCCTGCCGTGAATGCATAGATACGAAACGTTTTCCCCACAGCCATATCTTCTGTTGTGGAAGTCGTTCCGGCGCCATCCGCCCGAGTCAACGCCGCACTGTACATATCGAATGTCAACGTTACCGGATCTCCCGGATCCGGAACCGCATCCGGCAATACGGATTCCCCGGAACCGCACCCCGCCAATCCACATACAAGCAAGGCTATAATCAAGCGGAACCGTAATCTCAAAGTCAAAAGTCCATATTCCATAATCTTTCCCTTCTCCCTCACACTAATCACTTATCACTAACCACTAAATTCCTATTCCCGTATTCTGATTGGCATCGTTCTTCCACGCATCAATCTGTACGTTCGTAAGGTTGCCTCCCATTTTGTCTATCGTAATGGCGTACACATAATGGCAGGCTGCTTTCCATCGAACCTCATTCACTGCCGCCGTCTCAAATGAACGTTTGGTAATGGTTCCGTCCGTTTCCGTAACCTCCACCGTCAAACGGAACGAAAGACGGGTTTCACGGGCGCTCATAGGTGCTACCAGAGCACTCACATTAGGCTGGCTCTGAGTAGTATTAAGCACCACGCTACCATTCAGGATAATGGAGTTGGTAGACGCCAGACCATTCAGAATACCGTCCTTCAGATTCATGATACCACTGGTACCCGTTTGCAAACGGGCTGTACTGCTCAGTAGCTCTATTTTTTTCAACGTAACCGTTTCTTCCACATTGTCCGACTTCAACACCCGGAAGCTAACTTTTGCCAAAGCATGGTACATGGTAAACGTCACCGCACGGGAAGCAGAGTGCACCGTCTCCGGATCAGACTTTCCATACAGGTAATCGGTCTGCCCCGATGCGGTGAAATTATCCGCGACTACCGTCACCGGAATGGTGTGATTCCCCCCTGCAACGTTCGTCACCGCCAAGCTGGAGGGAGAAAAGGCATATAAGTAGTCAGGTGCCGACGCTTCCACCGTTATCGTAGGCGGAGCGTCACAACTCCATGTGCCACTCTGCAATTTATATACATACGGCGCATTATCCAGAGCCGTATGGCTATTATTAGTGACATATACACCGATTTCATTCAGTTGAGTGGCTCCCAGAGCGCGTGTACCCGAAAGTTCGGGAAGTTCCACCGAACATACCTGCAAGGTATTGTCCGCCAATACCGGACCGGGCAACGTTTCCCCGTTGCATGCCGATAGCATGAAAGCCAGGAGTGGCATGAGTGATAAATTTATATTTTTCATATCCTTCATGAATCAAGTTGCATTTCCCGCATTTTCTTCATTGTCAGTACCATTCCAATCCGGGTCCTTGGCAAAATCCTTTACGACCACACTGTTGAGGATCAACTCGCTGGTAGCCGTAAACGTATATTGGTATTCGGTTCCCGCCTTTAAAGTCAAACCCGTATCGTTTTCTACATAGCTTTTACCGGTTGCATCAAATGTACTCGCCTTCACCGTAATGGTATACGGAATAGCGGCACCGGGCGAAAAAATGCCCGCATAGGTGTGACGCAGTTTATTGTCGCTGCCGTTAGTTTGCAACAGCAGGATAGACTCATCCTGGGATTGATTTCCACTACACAGTCCTTTGCCGGTAAGCGTAGTACCTTGCGCGTCATTGTTTGCTTCGTAGATTATAATCACCGTTATCTTACAGGCGACCGGAACGAAAGTAAAACTGGCACGATTTCCTTGAGCCGTTGCCGCAGCGGAAAGCTGATTACTCTTCCAGAAATTCGTAGCCGTTCTTTGGTCAGACAATATACCGCTAAAATCAGAAGGGAAAGTTGCCGTAAACTTCTCCCCACCCGTAGTCGTCATAGGGGTAGCCTCATCGACAGGAGTCCACGCTCCGGTAGCAGTCCGCTTATAATTTACACCGGAAGATGCGCCGGTCTTGGCAATCCGGATAATATCGCCCGCTACAAATTCCCGTTTATCATAATCGGAAGCATGGATGTCATCCGCACGGGTACGGACGCTACCGACTTCGGCGGATACATCCAGCGGAAGAGGCACGTACACTCCATCCCGTCCACACGAGGAGCACCCGACGAGTGTACACAACAGTAGCGTTCTATAAATCCTGTTCATCATTTATATCTTATCTTTAATTCTAATCAAATCCTCCGGTATGCCTCACTTTCAAATCCCACCGTTTTATCTCGGCATCTCCTACGGGAACAAGAATATCATTCCGAAACTTCAACGTATATGTATAACTGGTGGATTTTTGCATACCGCAACGAAGCACCACTTTATAAGTCACACTATATTCATCAATCACAGTCACCGTTATATCCGTATCCGTATTCCGGGGGTAGATAACCGCACACCAGCTATGCTGACCTGTATCGGGCCGAAAAGGATAGATAGTCTCTACTGTTGTAGCACCACCTGTACGAAGCCCGGAAGCTTGCAGGATGATACGGCTGAAAGCCGGCAGGGAGACGCTACCGCTACCCTGAAACTTGAGGGTAAGCTTCACATTCTCGTGCCCGAAAGCATCGTCCCCTGTAAAGTTCACTTCGGCACCCGAAACAGAAACTTCCGGGGTAAGAAGATAGTTGCTCCGTAGAAAAGCACTTCCATCCGCAGTAGACTGATCGGTACGGATACCGTCGTAGGCAACCGGAAAAGACGCACGGCAAGTGGTGGCAGGCAAGAAACCTAAACCCGAACTTCCGGTGGTAACTTCCCAAGCACCGGCAGCGGTATTCAAGGTATATCCTGAAGAGGCCAGTTGAACATCGTTGCGGCTACAGGCTACGTTTATCCGGTCGCCGGCAATAAAATCGGAACGGTCATAACTGTTCAATGCCACCGCCCGCGTAGACGAATAATCCGTCGTACCGATTTCAGCTGTCACAGTAAGTGGAGCGCCTTCGGCAACCGGAAGCACGGACGGCTCGTCAGTGCAACCCGTTGACAATAGAAAAGAGGCAGCGAGAATTAAATACAGTATGTTTTGTTTCGGTTTCTTCATTATTCAATTTCTATATATAAGTACTTATGACCTTTCAGGCTAATAACCGGAAGCACTTCGGTTTAACCGATAACCGGGGGAACTTCAGTAGAGTCTCCCGAAGGAGCATCCGTCCATCCCTTGATACTTACGCTCTTTAGGGTTATATCATTCTTGTCGAGCAGCAGTTTATAGGTATAGGAATTACCTTTTGTCCACTCGGCGTTGAATAAGTTGGTAGTGGTGGTCAGAGTACGGTCGTTCGTTGAGGTACTCTTTTGCCCCAATATCAGTTTCACTGTCACAGATTGCGTGGTGGTACCCTTGGGAGCAACCAGTCCGTAAGCGACCCTTGCCGGAGTACCGATATTGCCGGGTAGCTGCGGATTTTGAGCCGCTGAAAAAGTAAGAGTGACGGGCGTCGCGGACGAGGAAAAAAACAGCGTGCCGTCATTCAGTTGCAGGGTGCAGGCACCGGCATGGAAAGGTCCTTCCAGGCTGATACTTTTCACCCAGTCATATTCACTATCAGGCACACGTCCCGCCTTATACTCGATGGTGAAGATAAGCCGGGTAAGGGCATGTTGCAGATAAACCGTAGGATTGTTATTGTCACGGTTCACGGTTATCGGAGTAGCATCGCCGACAGTTCCGCTTGCCGATCCGTACAGATAGTCGCTCTGCGAACAATCGGTGGCATTGGCACCATCAAAGGTCTGCGAGGCTGGCAAGGTGATGGCAACAGTACGAGTAGTTCCATTATCCACAGTAGTCAAATTCGACTCTACAGCAGGATACCACGCATAGAGCCGTGCCTGCGCACTGCGCAGATTGACAGGACGCGAAGCCGTCCAAACATCCGAACCACTTAATGTGAACAGGGCGGAAGAAGCCTCCGGGGTAGCATAAGCACTATGTCCATCGGACGCCAAAGCCAAACAAATACCGATTTCTCCCACTTGACCGGATGCCGTACCCGTCTGACTAACAACGGAACGGGTATCGGTAGAACCGGAAACAGCGTTTACCATCAGCTGTAAAGGAATCGTGGCGACTTCTTCAATGCCCGGAGCATCCTTGTCTGTACACCCGGCTAAAAGGAGGGTGCAGACAAGGAAACTACGGATATGTATGGACAAGTTGCAATTCATTGTTCGATAGGGTTAAAGGCTATTTGATTTCCAAATCACCGGATACTACTTGCTCTGTCCAGTCGGTAACAGTAACTTTGTTGATTGCTAATCCCTGTCCGCTGAGTTTGACGGTATAGATGTAATTCTTACCTTGCTCCCACTTCTTGTGATCGGAAGCCGGCGCCGAGAGCTTTACATCATAATCAGCTGCATCGATGGTGAAAGTAGCTTTCACCTGATTGGCATCTATTGATGCGGCAGGCAATACCAGCATACTCAGTTTTTTGGAAGCGGCCGCAGCATCGGCATTGGCAGTAGAACCCGAGGCAACAGCAGTAGCACTGGCAACAGTAGCAACCGTAATCAAAGTATAGTTTGTAACCTTACGGGTATATGTGGCGGCTTGGGCTGTACCGTTCGCAATGGTTCCGTCGGAAATCTTCATCGTATGACCGTTACTTTTACTTAAAACAGTATTGCCACCTTCATTCTCCAACTTTATGCCGGTCAATGCGCCCGCATTGTGATAAGTGCCGTCATTGTATACGCGGAAACTTACCAAGGCAAGAGCATGGTTCATGGTGAGCGCTGCGCTTGTACCTTTCGGATCGGTACCTCTGCCATTGTCCACTTGAGTGGGACTGGAAGTAGCCCACATATAGTCCACTTCGCCCGGTGCGGCGGCAATGAGTTTTTTATTGGCACCAGTGTTGTCTGCCCAACTACCGGGAGAGGCATTCCAAATTTTATCCGCATTGCCACATGGGGCAATAGTATAATTAGCATCAGTACCTGTCCCACCCTCATAAACGGTTAGAGGAATAGTAGAAGTTGCCGATGCATCACCACTGATTTTCAACGCTGTACTTGTGGCATATTCACCATTCGATCCCGGTGCATAAGCAGGATAATACGCATACACGGTGGCATCTTCGGAAGATAGATATATTTTATCAGTTCCGGAGTTGCTCCATGTACCGCTGCCTAGAGTGTAAATGGCATAGTTATTCTTCTTAGCATCCGTATTGGTAGTCGTACTCTGCGCATACACTGCGATGTTTTGCATCACATTAGCACCGTTTCCGGTTTGTTCTCCACCATTAATCGCACTACGCGTCAGAGTCACCTTAGGTGATACCTGTAGTTCTATCAGTTCATTTTCGTCCAACGGGACGGATTGTTCATTCTCACTGCATCCGATAGCTGCAATCAGTATCCCGGACAAAAAAGCGGAATAAATCAATCGCTTATTCTTCATTGTTTTCATTTTATTTTTTTCTACATAAAGTTTTGCCTATTATATTCAAGGCACCAATTCCTGATCGTCATCCACCTTTACCGATTCCCAGGGAACGGCTGTCACCGAAAGGATGCCCAAAGTAGAGTCCGTAAACCACAATGTGATTTCATGGGACATCCCGGCCTGAAACTTCTCTCCGGCAGACACATCATCGGTAAAAACAATCGGGATGTTCTGAAAATTCCCGAATGAGGTTTCCACATCCAGTGTGTATGTTCCGCCCGAAGCCAAAGGAGGTATCAACAAATCCCCTAAAGTGATCGTCGTGCCGGCATCAGCAGGAACCTCTATGCCCGCACCACTCTCTCCGGGATGCAAGGATAATCCCGGTGTACCCGCAAAAGAGGAGACTCCCGTAGCCAACGGCAAGATGACCTGAGACTTTGCTTCGTTCACTTTTAAACCGGTGACAGTTACCGCCTGTCCGCCCGCTTCCTTCTTGCGTGCCTTGAATTGCAGTCGGGCAAGCAGGTGGTTGAACTCCATAGGTTTGTCTCGCATGGGATCGGTATTCGTCGAAAACCGGTCGCCATCCCAACGGTTGCCGCATTGTTCCTTCGCATACAGCAGGTCTTCACTGCCGGTCAATGTATAGGAAACATTGCCGCCGGAGGGAACCGCCACAGGAGAAACGCCTACCAGATACATCCAATCACCCGTCTCGGGATATTCGGGTGTCTTGTCGCCACCCGACAATTTCCAGGTGACACTGCCATCCGTACCCACCGTTACATTCCGGTATCCTTCGTAGTTTCCTGTAAAAGCGGAGTATTCTCCCTGCCGGGTGGTTAGCACCACCGTAGCGTCGAAGGCATTCTCCGGCAGGTTATCCGCACGTGTGAAAGCATCCGGCAAAGCATCGCCCGCCGCATGAAGTTCCAAAGGGACGGCATCAACAGGAAGAAACTTGCCCTCCTGTGAACAAGAGGCTAAAAGCCCACACAGGAGGAATAAGCCCCAAGAGGTAAAAGTCAGGATACGTTTCATCAGCATACGATCAGCTATTTTATAAATCGGCACTGCCGGAAGCACCCTGCTGCCAAGGTTTCACGGTTGCGGTAGTCTTTATCGTGACTGCTGTGTCTGCATTGGCTGGCTCTTGAATAGTGAGCGTTATCTTATGGGATTTACCTTCTTCACGTGCCAGATCGATCTTTGCACCTGCGTCTTCTCCGTCAGTGGTTACACGTACATTGTTGAAAATCTTCTCGGCGCCGTCTACCGTAATCACAACATCCAATATCACCTCGGTATAAGGATTAATCATGAATGCCTCACCCACTTCGGTGGCCGTAGCAGCAATAGCCGCTTCGGAAATGCCGGGTACCTTAAAGGTTACAGGGGTGCTCCAGGTTATATCACCGTTAGCTACATTGATAGCCTGAGGAACAGAAGCCTTCTGAACAGCAATGCTCTTTAAAGCGACTTTCTTATTCTGCCATTCACCGCCACCTTGTACGCGCGTCAAACCAACGGCGAAGTTCAGCTGGGTAGTTTTATGGGTAAACGCCAGATTGTATTTGGCAGTACCGCCAGCATTCGTCTCATCTTTAGCACTACCTACGGATACCGTCGACGCCCACATCACATCCTGCGTACCGTCTTCCTGATTGAAGTTGACTGAAGCACCGCTATCTGCCACCTTGCCTGCCGGAGATACGGCGGCAATGAAAGATTTAACACCGTCGCTCAATGAATAATAAAGTAACTGATTCAATGAAATATCATTGGCGGGAGTAGCGGCTACCGTAAATGAGGCGGCGGAAATGCTGGCGCGACTCGTCAACTGGTTGCTTTCATCAATTGCATTCTTCTCCACTTTTACAAATTTGCTCCAATCGGCTTCACTCCCACTGCCATCGCACATCAGCAAAGTGGCGCTTACATTTACTCCGTCCGCTGCAACGGCACGCGACACGGCTTTCACTTGTTGTCCCAGATTGATAGGTACTGCATTCACCGGAGCCTCCGGCAGATTGATCTGGTCATTCTCACTGCATCCTGCCGCAATCAATAAGGTCAGTAATGCCACGCTCATTTTTGTTTTCATATTCACGTTTTTAATTAAATGATTAATAAATTATCAGTTCACAATTATATTTTCGTTTTACCGTTTATCGCGTTTTATCCGCCCCATCCCATCCCGGAATGTCACCACTGCCGGAACTTCCCGTTTTCCAGGGCACAACGGTGGCAGTGACCTTCACGGAAACTGGATCCGGCAAGATGGGGGTAGGCAACGTAACCTGTACCGTATAGGCTATTCCACCTTCACTGCCACCACCTTCGAAACTGACTACCAGGTCGTGGTACGTCAGATCATGAGAACGATCATCGTCGATGGAAAGCACCATGTCCAGCAGAAATTCAGATTTGGGCTGCACCAACACGTAGCCGGGAAGCTGAAGCGTAGCATTCACAAACGGGATACCTTCTGAATCTTCGGGGGTGGAGTAAATGGTTACGGGAACCGTTTCAGCACCATAGGACAACTTGCCGCTGCTTAGTGCCAATGTTACCCGGCTGACAAGCCCCTTGAGTTGCAGGGAACGCATCCGCAGGGAAGAAATGCTGACATCGCCTTCAAGATGAATGGAAAAATCCAGTTTTATCAACAAATGATTGTACATCAACATTTTACCGTCTCCGAAAGTGAAAGGGGATGAAAGAGAACCGTTCTGTTCGTCACTGAGCAACAGATCTTCACTGCCCGTCAAAGTATACGCCAACGTACCATCGGCTGCCAGAGGCACAGGAGGATAATACCCGCGGAGATAGAGTGGAGAACCATCTTCGGGATAATAACGCACAGGGGTGAGAACGATTTCACCGGCAGTGGCAACACCATTCCATGCCTGCGCATAAGCACCGGATGAAGAACCGCAGGCTACGCACACGGGAGTAGCATCGAAGGCATCGACAGCCGCGCGGGTGCGGATGCCCGTATAAAGCCGGATGGGAACAGGATCGGGACGCGTCTCAAGCGTACGCTCCGTACAGCTACTGCACAACAAAAGCAAAAGTAGCCCTGCATTGTATATATATCGCATCTTTCCTTTCATCGTCTTATTGTTTTGTTCCACCATCGGTAAGTCAGGCTAAAGTTGAAACCAGTGACGCCCCAACGTGAAGAAGGGAAATCATGGTGATAATAGGCATGGGGAGGTTCATTATCGTATGCTTTACCGGAAGCGTCGAGGTAACCGCCACGAAGTCCGGCTTCCAATCCCCAATGGCGGGAGAGGCGAAGATACAGCCCCAGGGAAAGACCTGCACTCCAATAAGTACCGGTAACACTGGAACCATTACGGTCCGAATCGCCGTCATGACTGGGCTGGTAGTCGAAATCACCCAACAGGCCGTATGCACCCAGGTAGAGCCAACGGTAAGTGCCGTCTCCCAGCAACCAGAAACGGGGTTCGAGGCTGTAACCGGAGATGCCCCAAAATTTATGGTTTGTTCCTCCCTGCCAATGACTATATTCGCCTGAAGCGGAAAGAGACCAGCAACGGGCAAAAAATAGTTCTAGAGCAAGGTTGGGACGTAAGGAAGCTATTTTACCCTCCGAAGTAAGCCCCGTCCATGTGAGAAGGTTCGTCTTCAGGGAAAGAACAGGTTTCGGACGACGGGCACGGGTAACCGAAAACCGGGACAGAGTTATGTCGGGAACCGGATACAAGGTATCCACATTGGCAAACGACGCTTTACTTTCACTGTAAGTAGTCATCGGAAGCGACAGTTCATCGGGATGCGCTGTTTTTTCTTTCATCCGTACCATGCATACCGCTGCATTACGCAGCTTCGGAAGCAGATTCTTATTGATATATTTATAAGCATATCCGCAATTCAACCGCCGCAACAATACCTTACAGCGTTCTGTATCGGAAACCTTATCAAGTATTTCCAGCACATCGTCACGGTCGGGAACAGAAGCATCCGCCTTTACCAATTGCCGGAGCCCTGTCCAGTCTTCGCCTTGTGGACGAATAACGATACGGAATTGATCGAGATGAGGGTATTTCCAAATAAGATAGCCTTTCACGGCAATAGCACGACGTTGGGCCAACCGGGTATTGTAACGGACAGCCCCTTCGGGAGAGGCATAGGAGGTAATGGTGATTGTATCGATGGAGGAAACGCAAAGAGTGTCGGAAAACAAAACGCGAAATTCATCCAGTGTGCGCGGGTTGTCCATATAGTCATACTCCACCAAAGTACGGTCGAAACGAAAATACAGCAGTAAAGGCTGACGACAAAGACTATCAGCAATACTATTCACCGACTGCCTGTCGCTCAAGCCAATAGGATGAACCGGAGACAGCAGAAACCAAAAGCTGCCAAGAAATATAAGCAAATATCTTTTCATTATAGATCGATCAACTTGATTTCGGACAAATAAAGACGAGTCATCTGGTTTATCACGCCCAAACGATTAGCAGCAGCACGATATTGATGATACATCTTCTCTTTAGTGGGATAATTGCAATTCAGATGTTCATCAAGAGCCTCCAGTATATTAAGTAGGGATATATCCATATAGGAACGGGTAAGTTCATACGAGGAGAGCAAATCAGAAAATGGAACGTCCTTACGACGAATCAATCCCGCTGACTCAAACTTAGTGAGAATATCAATCATTTCTTGCGGCGCAATCGTCAATTGTGCTGTGCGATAAGGCTTGCCACCGGCATAAATGTCGTACAATATAGCAATCGCCGTTTGTGTCAGTTGTGTGAGCATAATTATAATCTTTAACCGTTACTTCGTAAGTAACGGAAGCACGCAAATACGGAAAATATAAGGTGTTATAGGAATACGGCGCGCGGTTGAATTACAGATTACGCAAGAATAGAGCGTAGAATATCACAAGTCCATGTTGAAGGTAAAGCGTGGAGAGGAGAATTTATGTGTGTTCTCATAGCCGGAATGGCAATTATATGTCGATTTATGGTTTGCTTTGCTTGTTTGAGTTGTGTTTTCAGTTAAATAATATCCAATTTTGCATTTTATAATTTGTTTTTATCAAATATTTAATATCTTTGCAGCAAGATTACATATCCGTTACTTACGAAGTAATGCCTTCCGCATACCGTTACTTACGAAGTAACAGCCATTTCAAATCTTACTCCATACATTTTTCCTTCCGGTAACAATGTAATCAATAATTATCCGGTTTGCTTTTTCCAGTTCATCTCCTCCAAAGCTTTTCAGGTATGTGCGAGTGACTTCCAGAGAAGAGTGTCCTAATCCTTCGGAAATAATTTCTTCCGGCACCTGGCAGTATTTGGCAAGTGTGGCCCAGGTATGGCGTGCAGTGTATGAACTAACTTTTACTCCTTCTACCCCACACAGTTCAGGAAGCTTGGACAAATGCAAATTCAGCTCACGAAGTTTTCCTTGATATTCTTCGAAAGCTTCTTTATCCGAGCAAGTGCCACTAAGAAAATTAAGAAGATAAGGGGAGTCTGGTTCATAATTACGGTAGCGATCAATCAATACCATTGCTTCGGGAACCACTTTCACGCAAAGTTCCGTACCCGTTTTCTGGCGATGACAAGTTAATAATTCACCATTCAAGTCATTTTTATGCAAATGTGCCAGATCCGTATAAGGCATCCCCTGTAAAAGTATCATCAAAGAGAGGGTGTCCTGCGCCTGGCATATTTTAGGCGATAATTTCCGATTTTCAGGTGTATGCACTAATTTCTGCATCTGCGAAGCTGTGACGGCCCGCTTTTTCTCCGAGGTAACTCCCGTCTTCAAGTTTGCAAACAGACGGAATTCACCTGCCACCAACCCGCGGTCTACCGCACGATTATAGACCGCACGCAACGCACGAATATAAGTGGAAATAGTGTTGTAGCTCTTCTGCAAATCTTCCAGATAAGTCTGGAAACGATGCAAGGCTCTTCTGTTCAAGCCTCCCCAGAAGATTTCACCACCTCCCACAGATTGAGTAAATGCCCGTAAGGCATACTTGTAGATATTAGCAGTGGCAAAACGCCCCTCTTGCTGCAACTCTACGATGACTTCGTTCATGAAGTCGGTTAAACTGTTTTGCTTCATAATTAATAGTATTAAAAACATATCCAAACATAAAAACTACAAAGATGAAATTCTGAGGAAAAAAAACACAGGAAAAGCCGAAATGTTGAAAATCGGTAAGTTTGCGGATTACAACATTTTATGAGAAGAGTGTGACAAAATGAAAAACCTTGCGACAGATAGAGCAAATATCAATTCAATTATTTATCTTTGTTAGCTTTTATAAGTTAGCATACAAAAAACAATAACTACAATGAAAGAATTTTTTAAATTTACGCTAGCCACCATCACAGGTATCATTGTGTCAAGCGTCGTGTTGTTTTTCATCAGCATCCTGATACTGTTTAGTATGCTGTCCTCGTCAGAGTCTGAAACGCAGGTGCGTAAAAACTCTGTGATGATGCTCGACATGAGAGGTATGCTCTCAGAACGGAGCCAGGACAACCCTTTCGACATCTTCCTGAGCGAAGATGAAACTACGTACGGACTGGATGACATTCTTTCGTCTATCCAGAAAGCTAAGGAAAATGAAAATATCAAGGGGATTTACCTGCAAGCCGGTTCAATGGGTATAGGATTTGCCTCTTTGGAAGAAATACGCAAAGCGCTGGCTGACTTCAAAACCAGCGGTAAATTCGTGGTAGCTTACGGTGATCAATACTCACAACGCCTGTATTATCTGGCAAGTGTAGCGGATAAAGTGTTGCTGAATCCGCAAGGCGCAATCGGTTGGTACGGTTTGGCTTCTACCCCGACCTTCTACAAAGATTTATTGTCAAAGATTGGCGTTGAAATGCAGGTATTCAAAGTAGGTACTTACAAATCGGCTGTCGAACCATTCATTTCTACGGAAATGAGTCCGGCCAATCGTGAACAGGTAACCGTATTCCTGGATGGTATCTGGGGACAAATGTTGAGTGATATTTCAGAATCAAGAGGCGTAAGCAAAGAAAAACTGAACGAGGCTGCCGACAAAATGCTGATGTTTTATCCCGCCAATGACTGCGTGGAATATGGTCTGGCAGATACTCTGGTATACAAAAATGACGTACGTAACTACCTGAAAACAATGGTGGGAATAGACAAGGATGACAGTATGCCAATATTAAGCTTAAAAGACATGGTGAACGTGAAGAAGAACGTTCCGAAAGATAAAAGCGGAAATATTGTTGCTGTGTACTATGCATATGGAGCCATTGACAGCGGAAGTTCGTATGCAGGTAGTGAAGATGGGATTAATTCTAATAAGGTAATCCGCGACTTGCGCAAACTGAAAGATGATAAGGACGTGAAAGCTGTAGTGCTACGTGTGAATTCTCCGGGCGGCAGCGCTTTCGGTTCGGAACAAATATGGTACGCTGTCACCGAACTGAAAAAAGAAAAACCGGTGATTGTTTCCATGGGTGACTATGCAGCATCAGGCGGTTACTATATCTCTTGCAACGCGGACAGTATTGTAGCTGATCCGACTACACTGACAGGATCTATCGGTATCTTCGGAATGTTCCCCAACGTGAAAGGATTGACGGATAAGATAGGTCTGTCATTCGATGTAGTAAAGACCAATACATACGCTGACTTCGGAGCAATGGGACGTCCGCTGAATGACGGCGAGAAGGCATTGATGCAGAATATGGTGAACGAGGGCTATGAACTGTTCGTGAAACGTTGTGCTGAAGGCCGGGGCATGACCACGGATGAAATCAAGAAGATTGCCGAAGGGCGTGTATGGACAGGAACCAAAGCCAAAGAACTGGGCTTGGTAGACGAACTGGGTGGACTGGACAAGGCTTTGGAAATAGCTATCGGAAAGGCCGGACTGGATGCCTACACCGTAATGTCTTATCCGGGCAAGAAAAGTTTCTTCGATATGCTGACGGATACGAAACCCGGTGGATATATCCAATCTCGGATACTGAAAGGCAAAGTCGGTGAACTTTACAACCAATTCGACTGGCTGAATAATTTTGAGAACTGCGATAAAATTCAGGCACGCGTTCCGTTCGAGTTGAACATCAATTAAAGAAAGGAGTGGATGGAAGAACCGCTGGTTAAGATACACTATTGGCTATACCCCATCTCGTGGATTTACGGGATGGGGGTACGCCTAAGAAATAAACTCTTTGATTGGGGATATTACCGGTCAAAGAGTTTTGACGTACCTGTGGTATGCGTCGGCAACCTCGCTGTAGGTGGGACAGGCAAGACACCACACACGGAGTATCTTATCAAGCTGTTACAACAAACGGGAACAAACGTTGCCATGCTGAGCCGCGGATATAAACGAAAAAGCAAGGGGTATGTACTTGCTACGGAAGAAACGGATGTAAAGCGCATTGGTGACGAACCCTATCAGATAAAAGCCAAATTCCCGGCTATCCGGGTAGCTGTAGATGAGAACCGCTGTCACGGCATTGAGCAACTGATGAAATTGGACCACCCCAAAGTAGATGTAGTGTTACTGGATGACGCTTATCAACACCGGTACGTGAAAGCCGGGCTGAACATTCTACTGACAGATTTCCACAGGCTTTTTTCAGACGATACCCTGCTTCCGGCAGGACGATTACGCGAACCGGAAAGTGGCAAAAACAGGGCGCACATCGTGATCGTGACAAAATGCCCGGAAGATATCAAACCTATAGATTTCAACATCATCACAAAAAGACTAAAACTGTATCCGTATCAGCAACTTTATTTTTCCTCGTTCCGATATGGGGCATTAACACCGCTCTTCGGAGAAAAACGCCGAACCCTTGCATCACTGGAAAAAGACGAACAAGTTTTACTGGTAACAGGAATCGCTTCGCCTGCACCGCTGGTGGAAAAGCTGCAAGTATATACACCACACGTAAACTTATGCCAGTTTGACGACCATCATGATTTCAGCAGCAAGGATTTGCAAGCTATAAAAGAACGCTTCGAACGTCTGGAAGGAAAGAGGAAGCTGATTATCACCACGGAAAAGGATGCGACAAGGTTGCAACACCATCCGGCACTCGCCGAAACGTTGAAGCCGTATTTGTACATTTTACCGATTGAGATAGAATTTTTACAAAATCAACAACATATATTTAACCAAAATATTATTGGCTATGTTAAAGCTCATTCAAGAAACAGCAGCTTACCTGAAAGGTAGGATGCACACACAACCTGAGACAGCAATTATCCTCGGAACCGGTTTAGGCAGTCTTGCCACCGAAATCACCGAGAAGTACGAAATAAAATATGAGGAAATTCCGAACTTCCCCGTATCGACGGTAGAAGGACATAGCGGGAAACTGATATTCGGAAAATTGGGAAACAAGGATATCATGGCAATGCAGGGACGTTTCCATTATTATGAAGGTTACTCAATGAAGGAGGTAACGTTTCCGGTACGTGTAATGCGCGAACTGGGTATCAAAACCCTATTTGTTTCGAATGCCAGCGGTGGTACAAATCCGGATTTTGAAATCGGCGACCTGATGATTATTACAGATCACATCAATTACTTCCCGGAGCACCCGTTGCGTGGCAAGAATATTCCATATGGCCCGCGTTTCCCGGATATGAGTGAAGCGTATGATAAAGAGTTAATTCGTAAGGCTAATGCAATTGCAGCGGAAAAGGGTATCAAAGTACAGCATGGTGTATATATCGGTACGCAAGGTCCGACATTTGAGACACCGTCCGAATATAAATTATTCCATATCCTCGGTGCCGATGCAGTGGGTATGTCTACAGTGCCGGAAGTGATTGTTGCCAATCATTGCGGTATCAAGGTATTCGGTATTTCGGTAATTACCGACCTTGGTGTGGAAGGTAAGATCGTAGAGGTGACACACGAAGAAGTGCAGAAAGCTGCCGATGCCGCCCAGCCGAAGATGACAGAAATTATGAGAGAATTGATAAACAGAGCATAATCATGAGAACAGAAATATCAAGCCTCGGTGAGTTCGGCCTCATCCGCCGCCTTACCGACGGTATTGAACTGAAGAATGAATCCAGCCGGTACGGCGTAGGCGATGATGCTGCCGTACTCTCCTATCCTACCGAAAAACAAGTATTGATTACCACTGACTTGCTAATGGAAGGTGTGCATTTCGATTTGATTTATGTCCCGCTGAAGCACTTAGGCTATAAAGCGGCTGTCGTGAACTTCTCCGATATCTACGCCATGAATGGTACGCCCAAACAGATCACCGTTTCTCTGGCTCTCTCCAAGCGCTTCTCCGTGGAAGATATGGAAGAGTTGTATGCGGGTATCCGTCTGGCCTGCGAGGAATATGATGTGGATATCATAGGAGGCGACACCTCTTCTTCTCTTACGGGACTGGCAATCAGTATCACTTGTATAGGTGAGGCAGACAAAGATAAGGTTGTCTACCGAAATGGTGCGAAAGAAACAGATTTGATTTGCGTAACCGGTGATCTGGGTGCCGCATATATGGGCTTACAGTTATTGGAACGCGAAAAAGTGGCTTTGAAAGGTAAGGCTGATATGCAACCTGATTTCTCCGGAAAGGAATATCTGCTGGAACGCCAATTAAAACCGGAAGCTCGCCGCGACATCATCGAGAAACTGGCGGAAGAAGGTATCCAACCCACTTCTATGATGGATATTTCAGATGGTCTATCTTCTGAATTATTGCATATCTGCACGCAAAGTAAAGTAGGCTGCCGCATTTATGAGGAACATATCCCCATTGACTATCAGACTGCCGTCATGGCTGAAGAGTTCAATATGAACCTGACAACATGCGCTCTTAATGGTGGCGAAGACTACGAACTGCTTTTCACCGTTCCCATTGCCGATCACGAGAAGATTTCTGAAATGGAGGGAGTGAAGTTAATAGGACACATCACTAAACCGGAATTAGGTTGTGCACTGATCACCCGCGATGGTCAAGAGTTTGAACTGAAAGCCCAAGGATGGAACCCACTGAAAGAGGAAACTACGGAAAGCGAAGGCGAAAAAGCTGGCGAATAAAGATTTGTAAGAGCAGATAAAGATTTGTGAGAACAAATAAACAGCTGAATTCATTTTTTTCTTAAAATATAAGCGCTGATACTTAGCCACATAGGCAATTATCAGCGTTTTTTATCTCCAAAGCGCTTGCGTAGTCCAAAAGTTTCACTACCTTTGCAACCGCAAAAGAGAAACAATGGTGCCATAGCTCAGTTGGTAGAGCAAAGGACTGAAAATCCTTGTGTCCCCGGTTCGATTCCTGGTGGCACCACTTTGATAATCAGAGAGTTACTCGCAATAGTAGCTCTCTTTTTTCGTTCATATAGCCACGGTTTACACCGATTTTAGGCAGGTTGTGTAAACCAACGTGTAAACCATGAACGTAATAGTAAACGTGATTTGTTACAAATCTAAAGTACTCAAGAACAGTGAATCACCTCTAATGGTGAGAGTGTGTAAAGACAGGAAACGTAAGTACATCAGCCTTGGGCTTGCCGTCAATCCAATCTATTGGGACTTTAAGAAGAATGCACCCAAGCCCCAATGTCCTAATAAAGAGTATCTGGACACCATCATTGCCAAGACAATACAGGAATACTCCGCACAGATTATCGAGATGAAGGCGATGGAGAAGGACTTCACTGCCAGCACCTTAGTGGAAAAGGTTAATAATCCGACCAAGCTAAAGACCGTTGGAGACGTGTTTATAGAACAGATGCAGGCTCTTAAAGACGCGCAACGGCTTAGCTATATGCTATCTATCCGACAAACCTATAATTCTCTGTTAGAGTTCAACAGGCATCTGAACATCTATTTCGCAGATATAGATGTACCATGGTTAAAGAAATACGAGGCATGGCTGAGAAAGCATGGCTTATCCGGAAATACGATTAAAGGGAGATTCGTAGACATACGTACTATGTACAACGTAGCAATAGCTGAGAATCTGATAAAGGTGGAGCACTATCCATTCAGAAAATATAAAGTCTCTAAGCTGCAACAGGAGACAGCCAAACGAGCTATATCTAAAGAGGATGTTAACAGAATTACGGAATACAAGACCAAAAGTAAGTCGATACAATTCGCTATAGACATCTTCACATTCTCATACCTCATGGGAGGCATTAACTTCATCGATATGGCATACCTCACCCGTGAAAATATCGTAGATACCAGATTGGTGTACATCCGCCATAAAACCAAGAAACTAATCAAGCTACCACTACATCCCAAAGCTATAGAACTGATAAGGAAATACCATGATGATGATAATCCACATTTACTACCCATCCTAATGGCATATCACAAGACAGAACAACAGCGGTTCAACAGGATACATAAGGTTATTGTCAATGTCAACAACCGATTGAAGAATATCGGTAAAGAGCTGGAAATTCCTATCACTTTAACTACATATGTGGCACGCCATAGCCATGCCACTGTGTTGAAAAAGGCTGGAATTGCTACTTCTATCATCAGTGAAGCATTAGGACATAGCTCAGAGAGGGTAACACAGACTTATCTCGACAGTTTCGGCAATGAACAGATGGATGAAGCAATGAAAAGCTTGCTCTAATCCCAGATAATCCCACTTATGGTAGCACTAATGAAATAATTTCCGACTTAAAGCTTTGTGATTTCAGTTCTTCTTTATACTTTTGCATCGGTCTTACAACGAGGTAAGACAGAGGATTAAGAACAGAACAATTCTCCTGTTCATTGAATGACCTACGTGACAGTGCAGTTATCTAAAACGATAATCAAGGAAAATGGTCAATAAGAAGCCCGTCAGCAATCATTCTACCATAGGTAGCGGCTTCTGCAACTAAGTTTATCGGGAATACACTTCCCGCAACTTACGTTAGACATACGACTTTCAACATCCTTAGACAGGGTGGAGTGTGCCTATCCGTAACTGAAACTTAGTCGCAGGAGCTTTCTATTTGTCCTAAATCCAATTGTTAAATCTTTTAACATCTTTACAGCATGAAAAAGAAGTTAAACAAATCCCGAACAATTGGTATGAGCTACCTATCGGGGCTTACCAAGCAGGTAAGAGAAATCCGGCTCACGAGTTTTACAACTTTATATGGGTTTGAACCTCATTCTTCGGGTGGGGTAACAAAATCGTCATACCCATATAATAACCAGTTCTCCCAAGTTTCTTACCCACTAAATCCGATGTACCATGAATGACACTAAGCACAAGACATTGGAAGTGGAGGCTCTGAATATCCACAAGGGAGAATATCTGTCCGAAGCCTTAAAAAGACAAGGCTACCCCATGTTGCCGAGCAATGCCATTATTAATAAGGTAATGACAGGTACGGGAGCTACCTACATGGAGTTGAACCCGAAGTTAAGTCCGAGAAACTCTATCGTGATTGAGCCGTTCAAATCTGCGGTGGAGAACAAGGTACAGGCATTTGACGAAGCACAAGGAGTGTTCAAGGAAGTAACTGCCAGACAACTGGTCGCCTACCTTAAGAACCCTAATATCAAGTACAAGAAGATCATCACCACCCCCGAGGGGTTTCAAGGCAAAGTCTTGAAGGCGGCAAAGAGTTTGAAGATGAACATCTATAAGGAGTTCTTCAACCTATACGATGAATCAGACCACATAACAGAAGATACAGGCTATCGTAGAAGCATATCCGCTCCGATGAAAGAGTTCTTCAAATTTGAGAGAAAGGCTGTCGTGTCTGCCACTCCGTTAAAGCCGAGTAAGTACACCTTAACTCTATTCCTGCGCCATCAATTCAAGTGGGTAGAAATTAATCCCGACTATGATTATCGGGAGGATATGACTTTGATAACAACCCGTAGTTTCTACAGACGGGTGAAGCAGGAAGTAAAGAAACTGTTGGATAACGGCTCTCCCCATGTGTGCATCTTCTATAAGACAACGGAGGGAATCTGTAGCATCGTGGAATCGTTGCTGCATGACGGAATAATAAGTGAGAGCGACTACAAGGTGTTCTGTTCAAAGGATAGTGCTGACAAGCTGAAGAATCGTTTCTTGGAACACAGTACGGATAAGCTAGAACTTCCTCTAAGAAAGGTGAACTTGTTTACTTCGCGATTCTTCCCGTCAATAGACATCAATCTGAAAGAGCTTTGCGATGTGCTGATACTGTCGAACTATGACCACGTGAAGCACACATTGATAAATCCGTTCACCGAAGCTATCCAATGCCAAGGCAGATTTAGGCACGTGTTCCCCAACGGAAAGAGGTACAACTCGCTTACGGTTATTGCTTCAATTCCCAATGAACTTAAAGTTAAATCCGATGAAGAAATACATGCGGACATTGAAGCAAGGATTAAATCTTACCGAGCCGTTCAGAAGGAAAAACTAAAAGCTGACGACCCGACTAATTTCGACAAGGACTTACAACGGCTACGGCTGAACGAAGTCCTCAATTCCGAGCAGAACGGATTTGACAGGTTCGCCATAGAGCAACTACTACTTGACGAGCAAGTGAAAGGATATTACCTCTCACCCGATGCGCTTAGACAGGCATACGAAGATACGAAATATTTCAATGTGGACTTCCAGCCCGAAGATGAAGCGGTCGGGGAAGATGACATTTACAGAATTAAAGCAGCCAAGACTAAAGAGAAATGGCAGTTCATTGTAACTATCTTAAGCAATATCAAGGAGGATGAAAATGCTGTACAACTTCTTAGAGCTAAGTGCGTGGAAGAAGAATGGCTCATCGATGCATTCTTCAAGCTGGGTAAAGAAACTATTGAGGAGCAGCAGTATGACAGGGCAGCAGTCAAGCACCTATTGGAACAGGCCAAGCATAAAGAAGTTCTGCAACGAAGGTTCAGCCCAGAGTTTCTACTGGATATTGGCACAGAATTTAAACTGGAAATAGGTAGTAATTCATATATCTCCGTACAGAATGTGCTTGACAGGATTGCTTATCTGTTGGACTGTTACGGGATAACCTATTCCCGATATAGGGATGCCAAAAAAGGGATGATGTGTAAGCTATCCGCTTCTACTATCCAGGAATACTTTGATGTGGCTTTAAGTAACAGGAACAGCGTAGCTACTGTTAAGTTGAAGCGTCTTAGGACTGAACAAGTTATGATCCCTAACAAGCATTAGAATCTATCGGTCGGAGAGCAATGACTATCCGACCGATATTATACTGCCACAGATTCCCCCTCTCATGCTCCAAAGGGAAAAGCATCCTTAGAAGAGCAGAGGGGGTACACTCCCATTCACACTAAAACCTATGTTCTCCGGTACCTCCAAGCTAACCTTATTAAGCTCTCTGTAGACGTAAACACAATGTAGCCTTAGATGTACTTGTACAACACTAACAATTCTATAGCGAGTAGTAATGAAGTCTGGAACGTGAATGGAGTAATCCGTTCCATCATGGACTTCATTCATATTCCAGTAATTCAATCAATATTCATTTAATATCATTACAGTTATGAGAGATTTAGTAATCATGCCCAACGTGGCACAGCAAAGAGAGAGCTTAAACATGGGGAAGTATGCAGAAGAAGCTACAATCATCGAAGAAGCGCCCAAGAAGGCTAACCATTTCATTGAAGCGAACACACAGGAAGTAACCTTGCAGCATCTTACAAACGACTGCATCATCCCAAGTTTCGCATCAATGGAAGAGACTATCAGTCACCAATCCTTTATAGGTGCAGTAGTGGATGCAGCCAAGGACTACTTTCATGGAGAACGGCTTGATATGCCAGAGATACGCATATCCCATCCTATTAACGGCAGAATACCCAGCGCATTAGGGAAGAAGGCATCTGAACTGGCAGAAGAAGAGAAAACCTTATTCTACCAACGCATGTGTTTTTGCTTTGAAATTCCATCCATTGTACACGATGAATATGGAAATCGTCTTGCATTATCCATTGGTGGAGTGAGAGCATACAATGAGGTTAACCTGTACAGTAAGAAAGCTGTTGAGAAGTTCAAAATCTTCATAGGTTTCCGTAATCGTGTGTGCAGTAACCTTATGCTTACAACAGATGGCTTGCAGGATAAAATCGAGGTGATGAGCATACAAGAACTATACTCAGCAGCATTGAACCTGTTCCATGCCTATAATCCGTCCAAAGACCTGCACCTGTTAAAGACACTTGGCGGCATGAACATTACGGAATCTGAGTTCTGCCAGATTATAGGAAGGATGAGATTATACCAAGCTCTTAATCCTAATCAGCAGCGAGATTTACCTCGCTTACTATTGGGGGACAGTCAGATTAACGCGGCTTGCAGGGCATTCGTTTCTGATACCAATTTCAAGAGTACGGGAGGCAGCATTACAGGTTGGCAGCTTCTCAATCTCCTTAATGGAAGCGTCAAGTCAAGCTACATAGACAACTTCTTGGAAAGGAATCTGAACTGCACAGAGTTTGTACAAGGCATTCAGCGTGCCAAACAGGGAGACAGTGAGTATGCTTGGTTCTTGGGATGAGCGTCTTACTGAATGGGCACTACTCCGGTGGTGTCCATTTTCTATTCCATGCCTCCCTTATATACTAAGAGTTATAACCCCAGATTATTAGACATTATGAATACAAAGGAAATAGAAAAGGCTATAAATCATATAACTACCTTACAGGTTAGATTATGCCACAGCGAGAACAACCTGCAATACATAAAGAGATTACAGGCTTTAAGGCATTGGCTAAACACACTGGACACCTTATTAGATAAGCAAGGAAAGTCACAAGGTGAGTATGCGGCAGCTTATAAGAGCTACTTCCAACCATGTTGCGGGTTCTCATTCTACGACAGGGTTTACCATTCCATCTTAGCTTATCAGTACGGAGATAAACCGTTCTAATAATACGTACTGAAATGGGATGCTCTTGATATTCACTTCTACTATTAGTGAACATACTATTAGTAGTCAGAGAGTTAGACGGCTCAGTACGGGAACGACATTCACTTTGATTGATTAACCTATAAAACAGAACATTATGTCACTTAAATATTCAAGTACAACTGCGGATTACCTTATATGGTCTGATGCTATGAACCTCATAAGGAAGTTAGTTAAGGACAAGAATTATAAAATCTCGCTCCTTATAGCTTTGGGATGCTTCACAGGTTTAAGAATATCTGATATTCTATCTCTAAGGTGGAAACATATATTAGGTGCTGACGAGTTCACTGTAATTGAGAAGAAGACAGGTAAGGTAAGAACTATCAGACTGAACCCCCAATTGCAGCAGCATATTAAAGAGTGCTACGAGCATATAAATCCGATTGGAATCAATGCGCCAATCCTTATAAGTCAGAAAGGCACTATCTTCACAGTACAGAGAATCAATATCATTCTTAAAGAGGTGAAGAAAAAGTACAGGCTAAAGATTAAGAACTTTAGCTGCCATTCCCTTAGAAAGACATTTGGTAGACAGGTCTATAATATGAACAGTGATAATGCGGAACTGGCATTGGTCAAACTGATGGAACTATTCAATCATAGTTCGGTTGCCATCACAAAACGGTATCTCGGTTTAAGGCAGGAAGAGATATTACAGACTTATGACTGTCTCAGCTTCTAAAATCAGGGTAGGTAGACATTACTGAATTTCTACAAATATAGGGGGGTGGAAGAAATTCATACCTACCTTGGATTATGAAGTAGAGATAACTCTCAACATTTAATAAACAATATCCTTGCTAATCAGAACGGAATTTGTAACTTTGTGCCAATTCTAATGACACTAATGCGTTAGTGGCTTAGAAGGACATATTAGTTAACAAAGAGCGTTTAAGATATTATCCTTAATCTGAAATCTGGACAATTTCAAAGCACAGGGATGATAGGCAAGGACGCTCACGTCAATGCTATATACCCACTTCTCCAAGTGGACTATATAACATATGGCGTGGGCTATTGTTTATTACTTGTGCTTGGGCAGTCCAGAAACTCTCGTTGCCGAGAGTGCCTCAGATTAGGTAATACTCAGTAGTTCCCACGCTTCTTATTATGTAACAGTCAGTTAGGGAACACTGGCTATAATACATGAATTACCATACGAAACAGAATACTTATCAATTAGCAATTCATTAATGAAGTGTGCAGCTATCGCTGTGTTCCTCACACTTATACTATAATCGCTCACTATAGGGGACAGGTGAACATAAATATCATAAACCATGAAACTAACAATTTTATCTGGTAATAAGACTTACACTGACAGTGATTTAAGCACTTATTACTATCAGTTTACAAGGAATTGGGATAAATATTGCAAAGAAACTTATCCTAAATTCAAGGAACAATGTGCCAAAGAAGTAATAGCTTCTTATAATGAATACTACTATAATCGCAAGAGAATTGAGACACTTGTCTACAAGAAAAATAATAGAAGTTTTATGACCAAGCTTGTAGATAAGACACTTGGCATATTATATGACGATAGCGCTGTAGAATACTCATGCCACTTTAGAGAAGAACTACCACATAGGACTGAAGTTTTATCTCTAATTCAACAATATGGGCAATACACTTATGATAATCATAAGTTTGTAATATAATGAAAGCTATTATAGAGAATTATTATCACAAATATTTTATTAATCATGAAAACAATAAGATTAATCAGAATGACCTTATTAGTGGTCATGTTGGCTGTGAACTTCACGGCATGTAGTGATGATGATGATGACAACAACGGTTCTGTTGAGTTATCATTAGCAAACTTAAGAGGCACATGGGATATAACTAAGTGCTATGGTTGGGAATACAATAGTAGTGGACAAAAAGAGGAGTGGACAGAAGACGTTACAGGAGAATACGTCTTCTTCGAGGATGCAGATGGCAATGGTGGATATAACGATGGCTATAAGGACTACTACTTTGCCAGTTCTCTTAGTGGTAATAAGCTTATCCTTACAAGTTCTGAATGGCTGGAAGGTAAGACGGTAGTTATTACGAAGTTGACAGCCACAGAATTGCATATTAAGGCAACGGATGCTGAATCAGAAGAGAACTACGAAATGAAGAAGAGATGATATCTCTAAAGTACTGAGGATGAAGCGGCATTGAATTACTCTTTGCCGCTTTTTCATTATTAGTACTTAGCTTTACAAGGTGAGATTCCAGAGGCTTACCACACCTAACAGAGCTATTTAAGACTATCAGACAAGAGATTACCTCAGATATATGGACTAGGTCAACAGTGGAATAAGATGGCTATAAACGTCCGGACTGACTACTATACTCAATTAGAGATTAAAGCTATAGAACCACCACAAGGGATATCAACAGCGATAATACAATCATAAAGATGTACATAAGGGTGGAGCAAAGGACTCATTATAGAATTAGGATAAGGTATCGAATTAAACGGTGTAGATTCAGCGGAAATAGACTTGATATAGGCATTTCAACAGCTCACACTTTAAATAAGTGTTAAAACCTATGGGAGCAAAGGACTTTAGTGTTGCAGGTTAAGAAAATATGACTACCTTTGCACCGTCTTAAACCAAGAGACAGTTTATCAATGAATAGAACGAGATATTACTAACTTAATAACTTGCGTAAACTCAGAGGTAAACCAATAGCTTGAAGAACGAAGGCAGAAGAGTAGAAGAGATTTAAAACCCTATAGCTCAGTTGGTTGCTTACGAAGGCGAAGCCTTTGGAAGCTTTAAGAGCAAAGGACTGAAAATCCTTGTGTCCCCGGTTCGATTCCTGGTGGCACCACTTTAAAAAATCAGAGAGTTACTCACACGAGTGACTCTCTTTTTTATTTATACGATTCCATTTTTCTATATCTATCCGATTAAACTTAATATTTTCCATTTACAGCCCCTTCCACCTCTTCAGTTCCGGGAAAAAGCCCCGCATCTTGTTCAGAGCTTTCTGCTCACTAAAATCAGGATTATCCTTGAAGATTTCTTTCATATGCACCAAACTAACATCGATCATTTCCTCCATACTGATATCCAAAGTGAAAGCCCCCTCCTTGTAGCAGTAGATGCAATAATCGTGCATGAATGAACCATCTTTGTTCGTTGCTACTTCTTCTTCCTTAGTCAGTGGCATGCCACAACTTTGACAATACATATTTTCCATAATCATTCCATTGGTGGTTAAAAATGCCTGCGATACGCTATCCCATATGCTGACGTGCACAATTTATCAGCCAGTTAACACCGAATTTATCCGTGAACATCCCGAAATAATCACCCCAATGAGCTACACTCATGGGCATCATCACTTGCCCTTCTACCGACAATCCGGCAAACAACCGGTCGGCTTCTTCCTTATTGGCCGCCTCGATATAAATAGAGAAATTATTACCGAAAACAGTTTTCTGAGCCATATAGTCCGTAACATCTGCACCCATCAGAAAAGTATCCTCATTTACAGGCAGACAGATATTTTCTATTTTGCCTTTTTCACTTTCGGGAATAGCAGGCATGCCATCTTGCGGAGGAATATCTCCATATCTGCCTATAAAAGTAAACTCTGTTCCGAATGCGGATTTGTAGAAATTGAAAGCTTCTTCACAATTACCATTGAAAAGGAGGGAAAGGCTGATTTTCGCCATATTGTTACATTTTTAATTCTATGTCAGAAGATCCCATGTTCATCTTCTATGATTATTTCGCAAATATAATATTTTTTCTCTGATCCGCAAGATTCTGCAAATCAGAGAAGAAATAAGAATTGCTTTGCCCTCAAAAAGATTTCTCCTAAAAAATAGATAATCACGAAAAATTCTGTAGATTTGCATCAACATAATGATGCAATACAATATGCGATACATACTGACTACTATATTTATATTCATTAACTCCATCCTATTTGCCCAGAACACGACACAGGCAACCGATAGCCTTTTGCAACTTCTGAACACAATCGCTTCTTCTGAAAAGAAAATTCAAATATACAGGGATTTAGCAGATATTTCCATAGATACTCCAGACGCTAAAGTTTATCTCCTGAAAATCTATCGGGAAGCGGACAAGATTAATGATAAAAAGAATATGCTGAATGCACTCAACGATATCGTCATGGGAGCAATCATCTCGTACAATAAAGATTCCATCATTAAATATACTGAATATATAAAGAAAATAGCTACTACAGAAGAAAAGGAGCGGCTGTTACCTCTTTATCATATACGTATCTTCGAATCCCAATGTTTCTCAGATCAAAAAGAAACCGCTATCAAAGAGGAACTAAATCTTCTGGATTCAATAAATGATAGTACGGACAATGTTTATAGAAAGATAGCATCTGCTTACACTATGGGATTTAGCTTTTATATACACGGTCAATTCGACAAAGCACTACCACACTTAGAAAATGCATTGCAACTTACAAAAACAATTCCAGAAAAAGACAGATATGACTATCAAAGATACATCACATTAAATTTATGCTTTACATATGCCCAAACGGGAAAAGAAAAAGAATCCATTAAAATCATGGAAAATCTGATCAATCTGGTAGAACAAAAATATAAAACAGACTATGAAAAGCAACGCCCCTTCTACAAAATCGAATTATACCTGCTTCAGTACTACTCTTTCATGATAAGCAACTTACCCTACCTCACAGTGGAGCAAGCACAGGATTACTGGAACCGGATTCAAATAATCGGTAAAACGTTAACCAATGATCTGGATCGGTACAATTATTATCTGTGTGCCAATAACTACTATTCCAACAACCGTATAAAAAAGGATTATCCCAGAGCCATAGAAGCTAATGATTCACTCATCAGAATTGCGAAAACATTAGCACCGGTCAATCTGCCGGGATTATATAATATCAACTCGCTGCTTTATGAAGAGATAAAAGACTATCCGAATGCCTTGAAATATCTGAAGATTTCTCATCAGATTCAAGATTCACTGGCTACAGACGTCGCTCATAAACAACTCAACGAATTGCAGGTGAAATATGACCTCAATGCGCTCAATAACGAAAAGACGATGCTGGAAATAAAGAATAAACAAACTCTGCTTATTTCCCTCAGCATTTTATTGATAATTGTAATCTCCATTTGTACCTACCTCTACTTCTCTTGGAAAAAGGAAAAGAGGATGAAGATGGAACTGAAAGTCCTGCATGGCAAGGCACAGGAAAGCGAAAAGATGAAGCAGGCATTCATCAACTCCATTTGCCACGAGATACGCACTCCTCTCAACGCAATCGTCGGATTCTCCGATCTGATTATGAATGAGGAGATCGACGAGGAGATGCGCCGTGAATTTCCGGCTGAGATACAAAAGAGTACGGTACTGCTCACCGGGCTTGTCAACAGTATGCTGGAAGTAGCCAACCTGGACGTTTCCGAAGAAAAACTTCCTTGCGAAGCTGCCGATTTAAGGGATATCTGCACGCAGGAAATGGAACTGCTCAACAAGAAGTCGGGAATAGAATACATACTGGACATCGCGCCCGAAAGTATGATAATCCAGACGAATGTCCAGTATCTGACACAGGTAATCGGACATTTGCTGAATAACGCTAATAAATTCACGGAGAAAGGATGTATCACCCTGAGTTATGAAGCTGACAAGCCGCAGGAAAATATATCCATCAGTGTGACGGACACTGGTTGTGGAATACCGAAAGAGAAATATGAAGAGGTATTCCATCGTTTCTCCAAACTTGATACTTTTGTCCCCGGCAACGGACTGGGATTATATCTCTGCCGGCTCATCGTGAAACGACTGGCCGGAGAGATTAAGATTGATCCTGATTATACGGAAGGTACACGAATGGTGGTTACTCTGCCGATACATTAATCACCCTTTCATGAATTACTGCTTTTGAAATCCGCTTGAAGTATGCTGTTTCCCCTTCAAGTAGATATAAGACTGCACCCCCAACAATATCACAAACAGGTACTCAGCCGTTAAATAAACCGACAGGGATGTAGTGGAACTGTGACTCAGCAAATAAAGATAACCCAGATAAATGGCAATTGTGGAAACCTGGAATGCAAATGCCATCCGGGTATCCCCCGTTCCCGTCACCGCATTGACATATACATATCCGGGCAGGGCAAATGCATAATTCAGCAGCATGACGATAAAGGGATAATGGGCAAACTCGATTAATAGGGCATTATCTGTATAAAATCCAACAATCCGGTGGTTGAATAGCAGGGCGATAATAATCAGAGGAACCCCTATTGCATATCCCAGTCTGAGCACTTTATTACAAAGACGGAACAGTTTTTTCCCTTCCCCCGCCCCAATCAGATTGCTAACCAAAGAGCCACTTGTCGCTGCAAAGGAATTGACTATCACGAAGAAAACCGTCGATACACTTCTGATGATATTGGACACTGCCAACTGCATCTCTCCCAAACGCTCTATCGCCACAAAGAACAGGAACCACGGGGCAACACTGATAAAAGCGTGCATCATGCTCCATACGGACAGCCGCAGGAGTGCCGCCAATAGTTTTCCGTCATAGACAGCTTTCAATCCGAAATGCTCTTTGTCCACCTTCTTCTGAAAAATATAGCATATCAATATCAACAAAGAACCTGCCTCGGCCAATGATGAAGCCATTGCCGCACCCGATATGCCCAGATTAAAACAGAAAATAAACAAGTAGTTGCAAGGTATATTAATAAGGACTGCCATCATCGCAGCCCACGACAATACCCTCGTCTTCGTGATTCCAACAAAGAAAGAACGGAATGCCAGAAACGGGAAAGAGAATACCAGTCCGAAACACCTCCATTCCAGATAATCGACCACGGCTTCATAAATTTCGGGTGAATGAATGAAATATTTCAGGATAAGAGGAGACAGCACATAGGATGCCAAACTTAAAACGACTGCTAAACAGCTCAGGAACAGTAATCCCTGATAGAACGTTCGGCCAGTTTCCTTGTACCGTTGTTCCCCGTTTCTACGGGCAACCATCACTTGCAGGCCCAGACTGAACCCAAATCCAAGCATATAGATAGCCAGATAATAGACACTTGCAAGGGCAGAGGCGCCTAATTCCACTTCGCCCACATGTCCAAGAAAAACTGCATCGGTAATATTGATTAATTGCTCCATCAGGATGCTCATCATCACAGGAAAGTTGATGAGCCAAATTTGCTTATATGTATAATTCATTGTCCAATTTTAATAAGTAATGAATAAAGCTTATCCGGGGAATGAAGCGAACCAGGCTATGAGTTTATGCCAGCTATACTGTTGCTACGACTAAGGGTATCATCATCCGTATTGATGATAGGCATCATCCGTATTGATGATAGGCATCATCCGTATTGATGGTAGGCATCATCGGCATTGATGGTAGGCATCATTGGCATTGATGATAGGAATCATTGGCATTGATTCTATCCTCAGTCTCAGAGTCACCCTATATCAGTTACTGACATTAGCTATTACTCAATTACTCCCTCCCAGGGAAAAGCGTAAATAAAACGGGGTATAAAACCTCTGTGACGAATTGCGTGAATCCGTCCGATAGCTGAATAGCTTTATACGAGAAGGTGCTATTCGTGAAGCGTAGCTATATACAGAGTTGATGTTTCATGAATTGAACAATCTGATCTTTATCTCTTGATTTGGTAGCAAATATAGGAAAAATAATAAAAAAGCAGATGCATTTACCGGATAATTCAATGGTTATCCTATTTTTGCAGAAAATAATTCCATCCAATGAAATCAACCGATACCACAAGAGAAGAAATGTGGGCCAAGCAGCATCTATCTGCCGCCCACATCGACTATGCTATATGGGAACGTGACAAACAGATGCTCCATCGGATGTCCGCAATCAGTCGGAGTTGCACCTTTGTAGTCGATGTCTATAAACTCAGGTATGCGTTTGCTTCTACCAACTTTGTCGATTTGCTGGGGTACGACAGCCATAAGATAGCGACTCTGGAAAGGCAGGGGGATTATCTGGAATCACGCTTTCATCCGGACGACTCTACCCAACTGGAACGGTTGCAGGTTGAGCTGGGTAAGTTTATATACAGTTTGCCCATTGAAGAAAGAAACGATTATTGCAATATTTATAGCTTCCGGGTGCTCAATGCCAGAAAGCAATACGTGCGCGTCGTCAGCCGCCAACAGGTTTTAGAGCAAAGCCGCAACGGGAAAGCCTGGCTCATACTCGGCAATATGGAGATTGCCCCTAATCAGAAGGAATCCGACCAAGTGGAATGCACCGTACTGAATCTTAAAAACGGGGAAATGTTTTCTCCTGCGCTGCCATCACCTGCGTCTATCAGTCTGACACAGCGTGAACTGGAAATTTTACAGCTTATTCAAAAGGGATTATTAAGTAAAGAAATAGCTCACAATCTCTGCATCAGTATTCATACGGTCAATATTCACCGGCAAAACCTATTGCACAAATTAGGGGTACAGAATTCTATCGAAGCTATCAATGCAGGATTAAAGTTAGGAATACTAAGCTAACCGCTCCGCGAAAGAAATATTCAAGTTACGGCATCCAGTCCATAATTCCCGTAACCGGATGCAGACTTCTCCATTCCATAAAGTCCTCATAACTGCGTATACCATCCCGGATAACAGCCTTATAATACTCTATTCCCATAATCTTTTCCGACTCGGGCGTATCATATTTCAATTTTAAAATGGCATACCTTGTTTCATCAGTCAAAACAGCGGAAAGCCGTTCAGCAAACTTCTCAAAATAGCCATCATACCGGGAACCTTCCAAAATATGGATCATATCTATCTGCCAAAGCGCATTATCTGCATCCCGATACCAGGCATGCCACTCCACACATGCCTCCTCCGTATCCAGCAGATTCTTATGCTCCATCTTCATGAAAGACTTGTTTTCCGTAAACTTCACCATTGCCTGAAAGCTATCACACAGACTAAATTGTGAGGTATAAATATGAAAATCAATGTCAAGATGCTTCATCAGCAATCCTGTACTCAAAGAACCTACTAAATTCACTTTGGCACCTATACTTTCCCAAATAGGGATGATTTTTGTGTCTTCTATAATTTTCCGGGCTTTCTGTTGATTCCGTCTGGCAAGATCAAGAATATCCATTGTTTTTCTTTTGTAATGACGTGCAAATGTAGAAAAAAGGACGGATATATAGCTATAAATAACTATTTAATAACCTGATAATTCAGACTAACTTTGCCACCCTTTCCAAACTTCCCAGATAAAAAATTAAAAGAGTTATGACATTCAATCAAACAGAAAAGCAGGAAAAAAAGTACTTGCAACGGATCATCGGCATCATTAACGATACGATTCATAACACCGATACATCAGTCAAAGAACATGTAGAAACCTTACAGGAGTACAAAGATTATATCTGGTCAAACAAAGATATCGATCCACATGAAATCCGATCTATGCGCGAAAGCATCCTCAATCATTTCGCACTGGGTGAAAACGTAATTGACAAACGCAAGCGGTTGGGCAAAATACTGGATATTCCTTATTTCGGACGGATAGATTTCGAGGAAAAGAAAAACGGCAGTAGCGTTTTACCTATTTATATAGGCATACATACGTTCTATGATTCACAAAGTAAGACAAATCTGATATACGATTGGCGGGCTCCCATTTCCGGTATGTTCTACGATTACGAACTGGGGAAAGCGGTTTACACCTCCCCTACCGGTGAAATCAACGGAGATATTTCACTTAAACGCCAATACCGCATCCGTAAAGGAAAAATGGAATATATGATAGAAAGCTCGCTGACTGTACATGATGAAATACTTCAGAAGGAACTCAGCAGTAATGCCGATGATAAAATGAAGAATATTGTCACCACTATCCAGCGGGAACAGAACCGGATCATTCGCAATGAAGAAGCTCACGTGCTCATTATCCAGGGAGTTGCCGGATCGGGCAAGACATCCATTGCCTTACACCGCATCGCCTACCTGCTCTATACGTTGAAAGGAAATATTTCCTCAAAAGATATACTTATTATTTCACCCAATAAAGTTTTCGGTGATTATATCTCGAACGTACTTCCCGAACTTGGCGAAGAAAGTGTGCCCGAAACCAGTATGGAGCAGATTCTTTCGGGAGTTCTTGAAAACAAATACAAATACCAGAACTTCTTTGAACAGGTAACGGAATTACTCGAAAAAACGTCCTCGAACTTCATTGAACGAATCAAATACAAATCTTCCTTTGAGTTTATTTCACAGCTCGATAAGTTTATCCTCTATATGGAAAACAACTACTTCAAAGCAACAGAAGTAAAACTCACCAGGCACATCACAATTCCCGCCGAATATATTGAAGAGCAATTCAGGCGCTTCAACCGTTACCCCATGCGCCAGCGTTCTAAAGCTATGACGAATTATATCCTGGAAATGATGAAGGTGCAATACTACTTTACAGTTACCACTTCAGAGAAAAATCTGTTGAAGAAAGAAATAAAGAAGATGTTTGCAGGTAACAACGATCTTCAGATTTATAAAGAGTTTTTCGTATGGATAGGTAAACCCGAACTATTCAAATTACGCAAGAACCGGATGTTGGAATACGCAGACCTGGCACCTTTGGCATACCTACATCTGGCTTTAGACGGAAATATTACTTCGCCCGGTGTCAAACATCTTTTGATAGACGAAATGCAGGATTATTCTCCTATCCAGTACAAAGTAATTCAGAAACTTTACCCCTGCCGGAAGACCATTCTCGGAGATGCATCACAATCTGTCAACCCTTACGGTTCGTCAACAGCCGATATGATTCGGAAAGCATTCACTATAGGCGAAATAATGAAACTATGCAAAAGTTACCGCTCTACGTTTGAAATCACGGATTTCTCGCAAAGGATTCAGCCTAATCATGAATTAGAACCTATCATACGTCATGGTGAACCTCCTGCAATCCTACGGTTTGAAGATATAAAACAGGAAATACTGGGTATTTTCAGTATAATTTCTTCTTTTAAAAAATCCGGTTATACGTCACTCGGGATAGTATGCAAAACCGAAACACAAGCAAGAGAACTGTCAGAAAGCCTCAGGGTGCATACCGGTGATATCCATTTCCTGTCCAATCAAAGCTCTGCTTTTATGAAAGGGATTATCATTACCTCATCTCACATGGCAAAAGGATTGGAGTTTGACGAAGTAATCGTTCCCTATGTCAACGACAAGAATTACAACTCAGCCATTGACAAAAGTATGCTCTATGTAGCTGTAACAAGGGCTATGCATAGACTGACACTAACCTACAACGGACGACCAAGTGAATTTATTCCTGCCTCCATCAGATAAAATGCCATTCTCCCTCATCTGCCGAACTACCGGTCTGTTCTGCTTCTGTGCACGGGAACTGTCGTTCCCAAATGCAGGGAACTTCATTGCCGGGAATCGTTTTAATAAGGAATTCCAGTTTCTTTCCAGAATCTCCCTTTATCTTTGCCATATCAGAATAAACCAAAGTATTAATTATTAAAATAGAAGAATATGAAAAAGTTAGTTTTATTATTAGTATGTATGTTCACGATGCACACAATGGTAATGGCGGATAATGACAAACCGATCCAGGTAAATCAACTCCCTGCAAAGGCTCAAACTTTCCTCAATACCTACTTTAAAGATCATAAAGTGGCATTGGCAAAAGAGGAAAGTGGAGTATTCTATAAAAGCTACGATGTAGTCTTTACCAATGGCGAAGAAGTAGAGTTTGATAAAACAGGAGAATGGAAAGAAGTGAAATGCCGTCAGAGTGAAGTTCCTGCCCAGATTATCCCGGAAGCCATCCGTAATTATGTAAAGGAAAACTATCCGGATACAAGAATCCTGCAGATTGAGCTTGACAAGAAAGAGTATGAAATCAGACTATCCAACCGTTTGGAAATCACGTTCGATTCAAAGATGAGGGTGATTGATATTGATGACTAAATCAAAGATATACTTCCATTTCGTTACTGCTGTAACAGTTACAGCGGTAACGAAACAAAATAACAACTGTTTGTATCAAGTGTCAAAGCTGTTTCAAAACTCAAATACAACAGCACAATGTTTCGTCATAAACCCGCACCGTTCTAACGTCCTGCGTGAAGCCACATTATCGGCAGCACAACCGGCAACAGGCACATATCCAGCCTTCAAGCACGTCTTTTTCAGATGAGAAATAATCATCACGGCATATCCTTGCCTGCGAAATGCTGGATTCACCCACATACCTACATCAAAAATGTCCTTATCAGGAAGTACTCGGATAAGATAACCACAGCCAACGAGTGCTCCAGCCTTCTCATACATCAGTATCATACGGTTTGAAACGGTATAATTCAACTCTTCGGGAGATTCGTACAAATCACTGTCATGAGTCAGCAGCAACGGAACATCAATTTCTTTTGCTTTACGAACGGTTACGCCAGCCGGCAAAGGCATCACAATTTCGTCAGTGAAGAAGCGGAACAAAATACCGCCTATTTTACAGAACCGGCAGAATGTATGGCAACAAGTCATAAACAAATCATCCTTTCGCAACAAGCCACTCGCAATGTAACTCTTGCGGATAACGCAAAGAAGCTAAATATTGCTCCCGCAAATCACGGAGTGATGCCAACGGTACATTTTTAAATTCAATCATAGATCCATTTTTGCTAAAGATACGAAAGTTTTCCTGATACAGAAAAATCACTTCACTAAATCAATGTAATCTCCGTATCCTTCCGCCTGCATCTTGTCTTTGGGAATGAACCGCAGGGAAGCACTGTTTATGCAATAGCGCAAACCGCCTTTATCTGCCGGACCGTCTGTAAAAACATGACCTAAATGAGCATCACCCGTAGAACTGCGAACTTCCGTGCGCACCATACCGTGAGAGGTATCCACTTTCTCCTGAATGAGTTTACGGTCGATAGGCTTTGAAAAGCTGGGCCAGCCACAACCGGAATCGAACTTATCGGTAGAGACAAACAAAGGCTCGCCTGTAGTCACATCTACATAAATGCCAGGGCGATGTTCATTCCAATAAGGATTATGAAAAGCCGGTTCGGTTGCATTCTTTTGAGTCACGGCATATTGTTCTGCTGTGAGCTGCGAACGCAAAACGGCATCATCCGGTTTGCGATAAACAGTTGCAGGCTTCTTCGGCATTTTTGCTTTACGCGCCAGTTCGAATAATTCCGGATGGATATGGCAATAACCTCCAGGATTCTTGTCTAGATAATCCTGATGATAGTCTTCTGCCGGATAGAAGTTTTCCAAAGGCTTAATTTCCACTGCCAACGGACGGGTATAAGCCGCAGCCAGACGGTTGACAGTTTCCCGAATGAGCGGTAAATCTGCCGAATCGGTGTAATAGATGCCTGTACGATACTGGGTGCCACGATCATTTCCCTGATGGTTCACACTGGTAGGATCTATCGTTTTGAAATAGAGGTCTATAAGGAAAGGCAGATCCACTTTTACCGGATCGTACTGCACCTTTACGGTTTCTGCAAAATCCGTGGTGCCGGTACACACCTGTTTATAGGTTGGATTGGCAATATTTCCGTTGGCATAGCCCACTTGCGTAGCTTCCACACCTTCAATCAGTTTCAGGAAATGTTCGGTTCCCCAAAAGCATCCTCCTGCCAGATAAATTTCTTTGGTTGACTTCATATCTTTTTTCCTTTCTGCCTGCCCGGTCCGGTTATTGGCACAAGCAAGACAACTTATTAACAATACAAAAGCGAATATCAGTTGTTTCATATCCTCCCCCTCTCCTGACGGTTCTTATGTTTCCGTTATATAATAACAATACAACGGGCAGTATAGTTGAAAGCAGTAAGTCAAGGAGCATAATTTATTTCCGCCTTTCGTGCCTGTGAGTGCTGGAACTGACGGGCTATTTTGAACTCCTTGCCTTCTTTCAGCAGATAAGATCCTGTCTGCTTGAACCAGAAGCCGACATGGGCGTCAATGCATTGCCGGCGGATATCCAGCACCCAGTCGTAATCACATACACGGACTTCCCTGCCGGATTCTCCCCCGGCTACAACCTGTTCCACCCATGTGCCCAGTTCTCCACGGAAGTCTATCCGGCTGAGAAGAGGCTCGCAGATGATAATCTTATGTTTTATGGGAGCAGCCTTATAGATAGGCAGGCGGTAGTCAACCCGATCCTGGTTCTCCATGGTGCAGCAAATGGTGACATTATCATACCCCTCACCCCAGTCAGCGGGCAGGCAGGCACTCAGTCTGTCGATGCGTTTCGTGATAAAAAGGAAATGAAGGTCCTGACGTATCCGCATCATCTCCCACGCTTCGGGACGCCACTCGTCGGCATCCTCCACCAGAAAATCAGAAGTGAAACAAGTATAAACCATATTACCCGAAGGTATCTTATAAGTCTTGTTCTTTTTCTGCTGCAAAGGCAGGTCAAACTTCTCCGTTTTTGTCACAACGGAACTATCCTTGCCATATTTACCATCCGTGCGGTAGACATAGCAGTGCTGGCAACCTGTGCTGAACTTATGACAACCATGCCAGGGATTCCACATGGATGATTTTTTAGCTATTTGTAGCATCTGCCGGTCACCATTTCTTTTCGCATTCCACCCGCGTTCCGTCAGCCGTAGAGTACTGCTGCAAAGAGTTTTCACGCGACTGGATTACAATATATATCATCGCCTCATCTGAAGAGTTAGCCATTCCCCTGATGCCTTTAGGCGCCACACGGATAACGCTTCCCTCGGAAATGAGGAAACAATCATCATCTACCTGGAAATAACCTGCACCTCTTAATATAATGTATGTTTCCTCGTTCTGCTCATGCACATGAAAATAGGATAAATCAGTATGCGGCGGAAGGCTGTTGAAAGAAATCTCCGTACCGGTTGCTTTTGTCACTTCTTTCAGAAAAGCTTTGCCTTCTATAATGCGTCCGCTGACAGGATGCACCAGAGTATGCTCCATCAGTTCGTCCATACTACCGATATTCACAGCGGTATAATTCTCATTTTCTGATATTACCTTTGTCGTTTCCATAACCGTTTCTTTTTAAATTAGAATGTATCACAAAGTTATGCATTGCCCTCATTCAAAACAGAAACCGGGTTCTTTTTTATGGAACTTTTACATGCGCTTATGAAAAGAGAAAGAAAAGGGGCTCTGCAACATTTATGTCGGCAGAGCCCCCTTTTCTATATTCGCAATAAACTAATTCATTGTCGCCGGTGTCTTCAGCTTCACATCCGCCCAATCAGACCATGTAGGAGAAACCATATACTGAGGTTCCTGCATCTTGCCAATCAAAGCAGTAGCTTTCTTCACCTCTGCATTGGTCTTTTCAAACAGTTCTTTCATGGTTAAATCTCCCTTTGCATCCTTGATACATTTAACCAGGAAGTAAGTATAATATCCCTGCTTCTTATCATGATAAACACTGGAAGTCTGGTCACCGCTACTGGATGAGAAACTCAAGGTATGTCCCTGCGGCAAACCCACCTTCGGTACTACACGCACCCCTTTTTGGGCCAGCAACGGAGCAGCACTCTTGTAACCACCACTAAAGCAAGCATCCAAGAAAACATAAGCTCCCTTGATAGGATAGGTTGCCAGACGCTTATATAAATCCGCCAGAGAAATACCCAGACGAATGTTCTTACCCGTAATATCTACCGGCAGCAAATAAGGTTCTTTCGTAGCCTCATCATTATTACCATGACCGGAATAATAGAATATCAATTCCGCTTCAGGATCAGTACTTGCCATATTCACCAACCAGTCAAGCTGTTCGTGCATCATACCAGCCGTAGCATTCGGAACAACTTTCAGTTGTCCATCAGGTACACCAAATGTACGTACACAATATTCACGGAATACCATAGCATCATTCACGGCATAAGGCACATTTATCTCTGCATTGGCACCAGTGATGCTATAATCTTCGTTACCAATGATCAATGCATAACGGTGACGATTCACAGCACCCACAGGAATATCTTGCAGCAACTCAGTATTGAGCCCTAAACTAACATTCTTAAGATCAACCGCCTTACGGACAGCTCCGTCAATCTTGATTGTGCTGGATGCCGTTAAGTATTCACCCACCTTCACCTTATAGGCTTCACTCAGATAAGAAGAACGGGAATCTTCACTCACGCTTACCATCACAGCGATTGAATCACCATCAAAACGCTTGTTCACAAGGAAACCATAATCCAGTGTTGCTACATCACCCGGAGCAATACTATCAATCGTCATTTCAGGTACATCAGTTGTAAACACATTATTCGGCAACTTGAAGTTCAATTTCACATTACGTGCTGTCTTCGAACCGAAATTCTGCAAAGCAAGCGTCAGCTTACCATTCTTACCTAAAGTGATAGAAGAACCTTCGGAAGCAAAGAACTGATGATCCGCCACACGCAGGCGCGGCATAGCATATTCCTGTGTATTAACGATCAATTCTGACGGATCAGCATCAAAACCATTCGCTTCGAATGCATAGATATTAATCTTGGCCAGTGCTGACGGCATTTCTTTCTTTACCAAATAACGGAAAGTGTATTGCTTCGATGTTCCTGCGGGAATATTACCGCCATCCAACTCACGGGGACCGTCGAAATATTCATCATATCCCTGTTGTTCGGAAAGACGGAGGCGGATATTATAGGCATCCCCCTGTCCCTTATTCTCAACTGAAAATTGAACTGCAAAACTTTCACCGGCATCTATTACCTTATTATTATTGCCATCAATAAAACTATCCACATGGATGACCAACATAGCCGGTTCCACCGGTACAGGAGCTGATTCCTGCTGTTGCGCCACCCCCTCAGTCTTCTTCAATGCCTCATTATAAGCCAGCAAACGGGAGGGGAAAGAAGTATATGAAGCACCGTCAGTAATAATTTTCATCAAGACTTCATACTCAGATTTCATATCCATATACTGATATACGCCTGCCAACCCCTGCATATACATTTTGGAGGAAGGTTCTTTTTCCAGAATTTTCAGGAACAGGTCTTTAGCATCCAGCAGATAACCGGAAGCACGCTGACGTACCAACGCATATTCGGTATCATTGGCAATGGTAGCACCGTTATTCACAATTTCCGTAGCTACATTGAAATTAACACGCGCCAATCCGGTAAGCAACTCAAAACTATCGGGATGGAGAGCATACAAACGCTTGTAGATATCGAGCGCTTCCTGATTCTTTCCCTGGCGTTCCAAAATACGTGCCTTGATGGGCAATACCTTATCATTATTGGGATCAACTTCAAGAATACGGTCGATGGCCGACAGTAACTTCGGCATATTGTTCGTGGCAATATGCACATTCACCAGATTATAAAGGAAATCAAGCGAAACAGGATACTTGGCTATGGCTTCCTCCAGGACACGTTCCTGTTCCGAATAATTCTTCTGCGACTGGTAAATCATATTCATATATACATAGCAGTCTTTCTGCTGTGTATCCGTTCCCGTGCTTAAATACTCCTGGAAATACTTCAACGCCTGCGAATACTTTTGGAGATTGTAGGCAGATACCGCCGCATAATATACTACAGAAGCGTAGCGGTTATCTTTGGGAAGCAATTCGCTCTGAAAAATCTTCAGCCGTGGCATCTCAATATAAGCCGCTGCAAAATCCAGTGCCTTAGAGGGTTGTTTCTGTTCGGAATAATACACTGCACCATTCAACAGATAAGGATACATCGCACGCAAACGATTCTTGGCGCCACTCAAATACTGACCGTTATCCGGTGCTTCCACTACTTTCATGAAATTCTCGTAACTGTCCAGCAGATAGCTATACATACCCGTCACGTTCGTTCCTTTATCGCGCTCACTTTCAAAAAGCACATATTGCTGGTTAGCACGCTTAGAGGCAGCTGCGGCATCCTGTGCCGCTACTCTCCCACATGCTCCCAACATTAAAATGATTGTCAGTACTAAAAAATTCTTCATATTTATTTATTAGCTCCTCACTAAATTATTTTGCAGGAAAAGCATCCATGATTACAAACTCTACGTTAATCTTACGGAATTCACCACCGCGTTCTTTGGCTACTTCCACATGATATTCATATTCGTTCTTGGTGTTATCCAATGTGGTTACATTCTTTTCAATATAATCCTTCACACCTGCCGCACGCATCAAAGCCAACTGTTCATTAGTAGTGATGCCCGAAGCCTTTGTTACGGTAATATTATCAAGATTACCATTCTTATAATAAGGTTCATCAATAAATTCGCCATATTGTCCGTTATAGGCAATGCGCCCGCGAATAGGACTTGCATCGGCAGAACCGGTAACAATGACCTTCACTTGTTTACCTTCAGACAGATACTTGGAGAAATCGCCTTCAAAAGCATTCTTGATAATCTTCATCAAAGACATTGCGGCATTGGAACGTTCAATATCATAACCACCTGACGGGAAGTCCTCCTTTGCAGAAAACTCTTTATTGATCACCTCATACTGATAGCCCACTTTGTAGTTCAGAATCTTATTACCATTAGCATCCACACCCGGAATCACTTCTGTCCTCACATCAATCTGTGTATTTTCCGTAATCAGCTTATCCTGCTTCTTTTCTTCGATTACAGCTTCTTTAATTTCCTTCAGCTGAATTTCTTCACGACTTGCCTGCTGCATAATTTCCAGCGGAACAAAGTTTTCATCAGCTTCCAGAGCGGTCAACTTGGTGCGACCGATATTATCATAAATATAGACCTTATTTGTAGTCTCATTACGCACTTCTACGTAAGCCAGCTCAAATTCGTCCTTATCATTCAACACGTAAACCGCGTTATCAAATTTCAAGTTCTTGCCATCCTTGAAATCGCCTACTTCATTTGAAGGCACTTCCAAAGCAATCGCAGGCAATGCATTAAATCCGATGTTCAGCATATTCTTGGAAGCATCATATTCTCCCACGAAAGGATTATCGATAGAGATACGGTCGCCTGCCAATTCCGTTGCCACTTCCTGGGCAAACAATTGCTGCTGCTTCAGACGAGTCTCGTCATTCACACGGATAGCATAATCTTCCATGGACTCACCCTGCATCATCTTCACCCACTCGTTCATCTTAGCGTCCACTTCCTTGCTCATCAATTTACCAAAGAAAGGATTCAAACCATTAGCATCCCAGAATACAAGCCCTTTGGCACGATTTGAAAGCATGAATACATCGCTCGTTTGTTTGTTCACAAAAAAGCGACTACCCGTCACACCACCCGGATTTTCATCCAACGTCTGTTCAGGCACACTGTTTTTCAAATTCATGATAACAATGGCATTACCATCTTTAACCACACTGATATATTTGCCATCCGGATGAAAAGACGGAGAAGTCAGTGTTCCACCTATCTTATCAAAGATATCCACCTTATCCCATGTCTTTGTATCGAAAATAGTCAGACGCTTGTCTGCCGTCACAACAGCCATTTGAGAAGCATCGGCGGAAAAGACCAATTCGGTTACTTCAGCAGGCATCGGAAGCGAGGTACGCAGTTCTTTCGTCTGGAAATTCCAGATATCGATATTCTTACCGGTTCCGGCAGCAATAAAATAGTTGTTGGGACTCATAGTAATAGCCGTTGCCACAGCTTTTCCCTGAATATAAGCCTGAGGCAAATATGCTTTTGTATCGTAAACTATGATTTCTCCTAAAGAGTTGGAGACCAAAAAATTGCGTGCATCAGCACCATAGCACATGGCAACAGGGACAATGTCTCCCTTTGATGCATCTTTCATCAACTCGGCACCTACAGGTCCGGGCACAAAGAAATTCAGATTCTTCCTGCCCTTCAATTCCTTGCTCTTACGCTGCTCTTTCAGTTCAAAAAGCTTCTTGTTCCGGTCGCGGAAAGAATAAATACTAACAGGTTTCTTTCCCCGCATCAAAGCCAGTGAACTGCCTGTAGGGTTAAAGGCTATCTTATCAACATCTCTCAGATCGACAATAGGGATATCGCGAATCGTAAGCAAAGAACCATCCGACAGGAAAGCTGTACAAAACGTTGTATTGTCAAATGCCGAAATACGTTTCGCTGAAGGAAAACTCCTTTTCGCTTGCACTTGAGCCATTGCCTGACCACCAAAGAAAGCAGCCACAATACAAAATGCAATACCCTTGACCGGGCGGAACCACATTTTCATTTCATCCATATCTTTAATGTTTATAATAGTTTATGTTTCATACTATTTGCAAATATAAACATTAAATTCCTATCAAGCGGTCAACAAATTCTTGTTTTTTTTGTTTAAGGAGGCTTTTAACAGGATAAACAGGTAAAAAACAAGATTAAGAGGATCAAAAAGATAACTATACGGAATATTTATTTGTCACGGAAATCAGTGACAAATATTAAGAATGTTTCAATCCCATCTTTTCAGCACGCTGCAACATAAAAGTGCGTGCAGCCTCGTATTCATTAGGTATCACTCCATCCAGAATAGCATCTTTAATGGCGCTTTTCAAAGTTCCTACCTGCTGGCAGGGTTCCAGATTGAAAGTTTTCATAATTTCTTCTCCACTGATGGGCGGTTGGAAGTTGCGAACACGGTCGCGTTCCTCAAGATCCTTCAGTTTCTGACGCACCAGTTGGAAATTATTAAGAAAACGTTGTTTGCGCTCCATATTCTTAGACGTGATATCGGCTTCACACAGGGTCATCAGGTCATCAATGTCATCTCCCGCTTCAAAGAGAAGACGACGTACTGCAGAATCGGTTACCACATCATCGGCAATGACAATAGGACGCATGTGCAGACTTACCAGCTTCTGTACATACTTCATTTTTTCATTCATCGGTAATTTCATTCTCCTGAAAATCTCCGGTACCATCTTCTCACCTATGAAATTATGATTGTGGAATGTCCAGCCTGCACGAGGTTCCCAACGTTTGGTAACAGGTTTCGCTATGTCATGCAACAGGGCAGCCCATCGCAACCAAAGGTTATCTGTTTTGCGACTGATATTATCAAGAACTTCCAAAGTATGATAGAAATTGTCCTTGTGAGCCCGTCCGTTACGGGTTTCCACACCTTGCAAAGCAGCAAGTTCCGGAAAAATCAGCGGCAACAGTCCGGAACGATCCAAGTCAATAAAACCTTTGGAAGGAACAGGAGAGAGTAATATCTTATTCAGCTCGTCCGCAGTACGTTCCTTAGAGATTATAGAAATGCGTTCACAATTGCGACACAAAGACTCGAACGTAGCATCATCAATATAGAAATTCAATTGGGTAGCAAAGCGGATGCAACGCATCATACGCAACGGGTCATCACTGAATGTGATATCCGGATCAAGCGGAGTACGAATTGTCTTTTCTTTTAAATCTTCTATGCCACCAAAAGGATCTACCAATTCTCCGAAACGACTTTGGTTCAGACAGACAGCCAGTGCATTAATAGTAAAATCACGACGGTTCTGATCATCTTCCAACGTACCATCTTCAACAATAGGTTTACGAGAATCACGTTGATATGATTCTTTGCGTGCACCTACAAACTCCACTTCTGTCCCATGATATTTAACCTGTGCAGTACCAAAATTCTTGAATACAGCCACATGCGCACCACGCCCCAAACATTTGCCCAATGCTTCAGCCATTTCTATACCACTGCCAACCACTACGACATCAATATCCTTAGAAGGGCGTTGCAGGAAAATATCGCGTACATATCCACCGACCACATAGCATTCCAATCCCAATTCATCTGCCGTCTCGGATATCCGTTTAAATATGTCGTCACTAAAATGTTGTTTCAATTCTTCTGCTGTCAACTCAACCATAATACACCTTTAAAAAATAATCATATAGTTTTCATTCCGGAGCATAGAAAGTCTTTTGGTCTATTTTTCCACCTTCCATGTATCCGAGCCGTGTCATCCTCGTATTTGCTCCGTACCTATACGCTTGGACTTGGTACGGACCAGGTACGGCTTTGATACGGACCGGGTACGGTGAGGACAAATAATTGTTCCAAACATCCGATATCTTAAGAAAACTAAAATACCATTTATCTATATTTGAGGCTGCAAAGATACGGATATTATTTATAATTTTGTCCTCACTAACAGAAGAACAACAGTTATGAAGACAATGATACTTCTTGCGTGCCTCTGTTGCACGCTCTTCTCTTGCGAGAATGTGGAGAAAAAAGCCGGTGAAAAATTGCAAACCGCCCGCGAAGCTTTTAAACGGGGAGACTTCAGTGAAGCAAAAATGCAGATTGACAGCATTAAGATATTATACCCAAAAGCTTTTGAAACTCGTCGTGAAGGCATCAGTCTGATGCAGCAGGTAGAACTGAAAGAACAGGAAAAAACACTTGTTTACCTGGATAGCCTGCTTCAAAAGAAACAAAGCGAATTGGATGCCATAAAAGGGAAATTCACTCTCGAAAAAGATGCCGAATATCAGAAAATAGGCAACTATCTGCACCCCTCACAAGTAATAGAAAAAAATCTGCATCGTTCATATCTCCGCTTTCAAGTAAACGAAACCGGACAAATGAGCATGACTTCCATCTATTGTGGTCCAAGCAATATTCACCACATTAGCGTAAAGGTTATCGCGCCCGATGGTAGTTTTGCTGAAACACCTGCCTCCAACGATAGTTATGAAACAACTGACTTGGGAGAAAAGATAGAAAAAGCCGATTATAAAATAGGAGAAGACGGTAATGTCATCGGTTTCCTTTATCTAAATAAAGATAAGAATATCAAAGTGAACTATCAGGGTGAACGCCCCTACTCCACTACGATGAGTCCGGCAGACCGTCAGGCAGTAGCCAGCATTTATGAACTGGCACAGTTACTTTCATCTATCACTGAAATTAAGAAAGAGATGGAAGAAGCAAATCTAAAAATAGAGTTTGTGAAGCGGAAGATGCAGGAAAGGGAAGAAAAAAAGACGAAACAAATAGAATAAACACATAGATGATAGCAAAGTAATGGGGCACCTTCTCACGAAGCCGCCCCACTTTGTTTCTTTAGTTGTTAGAGTAAAGAAACCATTAAAGTTAAACTTCCGGAGAGAATCTCCGAAAAAGACATGGCAGAACACTTTCCCGCCATGTTTTCTTTTTAAACACTTTATTTAATAGTAAATGTATCAAGAGATTCACCGAATGTTCCAGCCGAAACAGTCCACTCATAAACAAACGAGAAAGTCTTGCTACTTGCATCATAACTACAGCTACCCGGAGTAACACTGACCATGCCGTAGGAAGAATGTACATATCCGGAGGCAAACTTCTGACTACCATTTACTACCACTTTCGCACCATTCCAGGCAAACAAGACATCATACCCTTCCATCCAGCAAGATGCAAAACGGTATTGGTCCAGTATCTCAGAATATTCCAGCGTGGCCTCCCACGATTCTTCAAAGAATCCCGCACTATACGTTCCCGTCGCATAAGGTTGATAATCCTCTTTGATGACATTCAACTCGATACGGGGATATACAGTAGTTTCTGCATATTGCTGTGTATATTCTTCAGGAATGACAATAGACAAAGCATAGCTTTTGAACATTCTCATCTTGTCGGTGGTCTTGATAGTAATCGTTTTTTTTCCTTCACCCGATGCAAAATCGACACTGGCAGGCACCGTAAAGATACTGTCATGCGGAGTAGCAACCTTCAAAGGAATGCTCTGGGCACTGCTTGTATTAGTACGTTCTATCGTTACAGTAAACTCCGACTCATCAACTCCCAGTGCAGGGGCCGCTTCATTTTCGGCAGAGAAGTAAACATTGTCTCCGCTTGTATTTGCCGGAGATCCGGGCGTGTAGTCATCGTCATCGCTACAAGCGGTGAACAAGCAGCAAGAAGCTACAGCCAGCAGAAAGTATTTATTGAATAATTTCATATCTTCTACTAATTTAATCATTACTAATTTAATCGGTCACACCGTCATTCAAACCCGGATTCTGTCCGGCCACCGGCTGTGTGCCGTCCGTGTTCTCAGTTGGAGGGATACCCAGGTTATTATTGGTTTCCTTCTGCGGGAAGCGGAGCAGCAAGTATCCGTCATTAGGCTCAATGTTGAATGCAAATGCATCCGGCCAGATGCCGGTATCACTGCCGTGGAAACGGACGATAGGTTTGTTTAAGCGCATTATATCAGCAATAGAGAAACCTTCACCCCAAAGTTCTATGCGGCGCTGTTTCCAGATTTCAGTCTGCAAAGTTTCGGCTGAAGCTGCAGAACAAGAATATTCAGCATCACGATAGCCTTTCACAAAGTCCTCAAGTACCTTTTTACCGCCTGCTACGTCTCCGCTCATGGCAAGACCTTCTGCTTTAATCAGAATCAGTTCTTCGGCACGCATCAGGCACCAGTCACTGTCATTGGTAGTGCTACCTACGCCACTCTTCATACCGAATTTCACATTAGAGTATGGCAGGAACTTGACTTTCACATCAGGAATTTCAAGAGTAGAAATGGCATCACCGGTCACCCCGTTCCAGGAAACGGTAGCGAGCAACGGAGAGTGTAAATCGGCATCTACCCACCAGCCTTTACGAACATCGGTATCGGATATTTTATTCCACAGCAACGGATTGATTCTCTTGTAAACTCCCGTACCGGGTGCATAACCGTTACCGGAGAAAGACCCTAACTTGGAAGGCCAGGTAGGATAGCCTCCATTACCGGTGATATTAGCAGCTTCAATCAGCAAACCCCACAACCAGTTCGGTTCACTCAACCTGCAAAATGCCGGAGTAGAGACATCGGCCCTGGAAGCTGGATTATATCCGGCTAATGCTTTATCGGCATCAGCAGCCGCAGCCGCCCAGTTACCCATATAGAGATTGGCACGCGCACGCAAACCATAAGCCACCTGTTGGTCAATCTTTGTCTTATCCGGACGCACATAACCTTCCAGCAGGGAAATGGCATCGTTCAAATCATTCATTATCTGGGTATAGACTTCTTCTACGGTGGCGCGAGGATTATTGCTGTAATCAGCAGTCGCCTCCGTCACAATAGGTACACAAGGTTTGTCCTTGCTCGATTGATAATTGAACTGATAATAAGGAGCCAATCCCAGATAATCGAATGCACGCACTGCCTTTGCCTGCCCCATGTATTGTTTCAATTGCGGGTTTTCCGTTGCCGGATCGATAGAAGCCAGCAAGTCGTTGGCAAGTTTCAACTGGTTGTAGAAGTTGGCATAACGGGCATAAGGGTTAGCGTAGTTGGCGTTACGGTCTGAATAATCGCCACTGACAGAGAACCAGTTGTAACCACTATTGTCACACACCATATCCGGCCCATTAAGGTCCTGCGACAAATAAACCGCGGGAAGTCCGAAGTCGTCATCACGCGTATCATTCGGGAATGCACAATACTGCTTGCCCATATAGGAATACACACCTGCCAGGTCGGCAGCCACACGCTCGGGTACAGCCGTGGTCGTTTCGTTCACTTGTTCATCAGAGACGACATTTCCTTCAGGCTTCATGTCGTCCATATCGGAGCAGGATGCCAGCACGAAGCATCCTATAGCGAAAAAGGATATTTTACTGATATATTTCATAACTCAATACTCATTTAGTTCATTTAGAAAGAAAGGGTGATGCCACCGGAAATATTACGCATAGCGGAGTATGTATAACTACCTGCCGTAGTAGAGCTACCTGTGCCAAGGCGTGACCGGGGGTCAAGACCTTTGCGGGCAGAGATGACACCAAGATTATCGCCTGTCACATACAAACGCAGACTGGAGATACCGATATTCTTCAATAACGTTTTCGGCAATGTATAACCCAAGGTTACATTGTTGAAACTCAGATAGTCGGAACTTGTCAGGAAACGGCTGGAATCCTTCTGATAGCTGTCATCCGCAGCACTCAGACGGGGCACATTGGTATAGCGGTTCTCCGGTGTCCAGGCTTTCCGAATATCAGTCGACCAGTTAGTACCTGCCATTGAAGCGTAACCTGTATGCATAATGGCCTGATAGGTTCCGTCATACAATTTTCCACCCAACTGGTAGGACAATTGCAAAGAGAAGTCGAAGCCTTTGTAGTTCAATGTCGTTCCGAAACCACCGTACACCTTGGCCAACGTACTGCCTTGATCGGCTTGTTGAGCTTTTGCATAATCGGTAGTCGTAGAGTAATCACCTTTTTCCGGATCAACATAATACAGGGCTTGTCCGGTTTCCACATCCACCCCTGCATAAGTCTTCAGATAAGACTGATAGAGTGAACCACCTATCTTATATATATAAGAACCTGTCTTGATGCCATTCTCTTTCACATTGTCGGCTAAGTCGGTAATCTTATTCTTATAATGGGTCAGGTTGAAGTTTGCACTCCACTCAAAATCGCGTCCTTTCAGGATAACGGCGTTCAAGTCCAGCTCAACACCTTTGTTTACGATAGAGCCTACATTGGTAGGAATAGAACCTGTAGAAATACCGGAAGACAAAGGAACGGGCTGGTTATACAGCAAATCTTTCGTCTTGCGGCTGAAGTATTCGATTGTACCGGTCAGACGACCTTTGAACAGTTCAAAGTCCACGCCTGCATTGAATGCATAAGAGGTTTCCCAAGTCAGTTCCTTGTTGCCTTTATAAGTCAGCGTCTTTGAATATTCGCCCGTACTTTCGCTATAAGTCACTGAGAACTGGTCCATATACGGATAATAGTTCTGATAACCGGCAGGGTCCAGAATGTTATCATTACCCTGAATACCCCAACTAGCTTTCACCTTCAACATATCGATCCATGTGGAGAAATTGCTCATAAAGTCTTCCTTTGAAATCAGCCAGGCACCACCCACACTGCCAAAGTTACCCCAGCGGTGATCCTTGTGGAAACGTGAAGAAGCGTCACGGCGATAAGAACCGCTCAGGAAGTATTTGCCGTCATAGTTATACTGGATACGGCTCAGAATACCTTCCGTCATATAGTTGTCGGTATAAGAATAAAGCTCCTTGTTGCTGGTACCTCCGGCATTGGTCAACTCACCGATGAACGGGTCGTACAAGTGGTCGTTCTGTCCCGTCATCGACTGGATTTTCATTTTATACTGTTCGTAACCAGCCAAAATATCGAAGTTATGCACTTCTGCAAAAGTCTTTGTGTAGGTTGCAAGATACTGGGTGTTCACGCCCGAAAGACGATAATGTCTTACGTAGGCCGAACCGTCCGTCGTTTCGTTGCTTCCGCCCCAGCGGCTATAAAGCGCGTTGATGCGTTGGTTCGATTCAGTTGCAGAGATATTGGCAGATAACTTCAGACCTTCTACCGGAGTGATGTCGGCATACCATTTACCATTAAACGTACTATTAGTATTGGTGTAGCGGTCATTATCGATGCTGGCTGCCGGACGGGCAGGACTCATGAAGGCGCGTTGCATATTAGTGGAAGTAGCACCATTATCATACATCACATAACCGGTAGTTTCATTATGCATGATGTTACCTTTAGCATCACGCACGTACATCGGATAAATCGGCGCCATCAGATTGGTTACGTAGAACAAGTTACCGCTCGATCCCCATGAAGTAGAACCGTTCTGATGGGAAGTTCCCTGCGAATAGTTCATGTTAGTTCCTATCTTCAACCATTTCTTAGCCTGGTAATCTACCTTACCACGACCTGTGTAGCGGCTGAAACTGGAATTCTTAATGATACCCGAATCATCCAGATAACCGACACTGGCATAGTAATTCAGTTTATCCGATTTACCGGAAACTGTAATATTGTACTCCTGGCGCAGATTACTATTGCCGAAAATCTCGTCATACCAATCATCCGGTGTATAGTAGTACTCACCGTCACTATAGCCCAAAGTGGCATTCGGATTCAACTTAAAATTAGTACCGATCAGATTTTGTCCTTCGGGCACGGTGTAGACCTGATAGCCCAGACCACCGTTCTTCACATCCAGCAGGTTTTTGTTAGCATATGCATACGAGGCAGCAGCAGAAGCACCACCATAGGCCTGTGAGTTATAGAGAGATTTGTACATCGTCTCATAATACTCTGCCGGACTACTGATTACATCATAATTGGGGATGGCACGCCTGTTTGCTCCCCATTTGGCATCTACGGTAATCTTGGCCTCTCCGCTCTGCCCTGTCTTGGTGGTAATCAAAATAACTCCATTGGCACCACGTGCTCCATAAATAGAGTTGGCGGCAGCATCTTTCAGTACGGTCATCGATTCAATATCGGCAGGATTGATGCTGGAAATTTCACCGTCATAAGGCACACCATCCACTACATACAACGGGGCGTTACTTGCACTCATAGAGCCGATACCACGAATACGCACGGATGCCGTAGAGCCGGGAGCGCCATCGGAACTGGTAATCTGCACCCCTGCAACCTGTCCTGCCAAGGCATTCGTCACATTAGATACGACACGTTCCTCCAATTTATCACTCTTAATAGTAGAAGCTGAACCGGTAAATGCCGATTTCTTTGCCGTACCGTAAGCTACCACCATAACTTCGTCCAGCATTTCTGTGTCTGCTTTTAGTACTACGCTGATTGTCCCCGGCTTAATAGCCGCTTCCTGCGTTTGCATACCAATGAACGATATCTGCAAAGTCTTTGCGGAACTTGGTAAAGCCCTCAATTTGTAATAACTTCCGTTCATATCCTTCACCCACTTTCCGCCAGCCATCGGACAGAAAGCGTTTCCGGGTGAATGCAGCATAAAAAAAGCCCCGTCGCCGGAGCTTCACCACCTTCACACAAAGATATCAGGGAATATTCTTCACAGACAATCTGCGCAAGAAGACGGGCATGTTCTCTGCGTAAATGTTCATATTCATCCAGAGACAAAGTTATAGTAGGTTCTGTCACTGTTTCCACCTTTAAATAATGATATCAAGATAAAAATAATCAGTGATATTTCCTGATTCCGTACCAACTAACAGTCATTTAAAGAAACACTTTTTTAAAGACTTTCGGAAGTATGAAAATATTACATGACGATATCGGGGCAGAATATAGTAAAATCGGTCTGCACCCGCTCAGGAGATAGCTATGGCACAACTTTTACAGGGCTACACCCTTTCCTGCGGATGGTGTAGCCATCACCTCCAAAGGGTGTAGCTATCCGGGGGAAAAGGTGTAGCCCTGCCGAAAGAGCGGTTTACCAGCACCTGGAATTGATAAATGTTATTTGACGAATAATTTCACATGCTGTCGAATTATAAATTCCGCTATAACCAACTGACGGAAGAAACCAAATTCCGCCCAGCTGATAATCGCAATGCCCCTTTGTATCCATAGGCAAACGGGAATAGCTTTCTGCTGCCAATATATATTAAGGTATTGAAGGGATATTATGTGGCTGTCATGCGAGAAAACGAGTCGAATACATTCGGACAAATATTATCGACAATTGGTATAATTCGTAAATATACAAGATATTAAAATGTATATTTAGTAGTACGTAGGTAGAAAATAAAAAGAGCGAACTGAGTTCATACGGGCGAGAATACACGTAGTTCAAGACATCCCTTTTCCGGAGATGCGCTTTCACCTGCATAGCCCTTGTAGTAAAGAGATCAGCAGGACTGGTGAAATGAATGAAGTCAAAAAATCCCATTCTGTGTATTATCTTGAAAAAGGGAGAAAAAAAGCATATTACAATGTCTATAATTAACGCAATATTACTTATTTTAAACATCATCTGTTATATAAAAAAGGGAAAGCCTGTCTCTTATACACATCTGACGCTGCCGACGAAGCTAG
>ERZ1027087.94-NODE-94-length-53212-cov-6.303836_pt1 | contig 53212 bp, 54 predicted proteins | sample MGYA00519413_ERZ1027087 | MGnify/ENA primary metagenome ERZ1027087 (study PRJEB26926, sample SAMN06164438) | human gut metagenome | biome: ENVO:00009003; feature: ENVO:2100002; material: ENVO:00002003 | host: Homo sapiens | place: USA | collected 2012 ...
TCACACTACTGTCTATAAGTTTCACTTTCTCCATACCCTTGTATTTTTAACGGGCGATTGATGCGTAGTTTGTCCGTGCAGGATTAGTTTACTAACTTCACGGGCAAAAATGATTTACGCATACATTAGGGTGAGTACCGATAAACAAACTGTCGAAAACCAGCGATTTGAAGTGCAGAATTTTGCCAATGAACGCAAATTAGTGATTGATAAGTGGGTTTCGGAAACGGTGTCAGGCACAAAGGCCGCTAAAGACAGAAAGTTGGGCCCACTTTTAAAGAGAATGAAGAAGGGTGATACCTTGATACTATCTGAAATAAGTCGTCTTGGCAGGAACCTAATGCAAATTATGTCGATGCTCAACCTCTGCATGACAAAGGAAACCTTTGTTCTAACTGTTAAGGAGAAATACGAGCTTGGCAATAACATTAATAGCCAGGTGTTGGCATTCGCTTTCGGGCTGTCAGCTCAGATTGAGCGTGATTTAATTTCTCAACGTACTAAGGAAGGACTGGCACGGCGTAAAGCAAGCGGTCAGCAATTGGGCCGGAAGAAAGGTGACAAGAATACTCATTATAAGCTGACCGGTAAAGAAGGTGTTATCCGGACTATGCTTGACTATGGTTACTCGAAGGCTGCTATCTGTAGAAAACTGAAATGCAACTTTAAAACGCTTGATGATCATCTTGAAAGAATGAATGAAAAGCCTTGTGAATTAGAAGATAATTAGTACCTTTGCGACATACGATTATGCCCATTGACAGCCCGTATCAGGTGTTGTTGATGGGCTTTTTATTTTAAGAAATCCCGTCCTACTTTCACAAGCTGGATCGGGATTTTGTAGTTTAAATACTACTGTGATTCTACAAAATTAGTATTAAAATAGATATATGCAAAATGGAGAGATTATTTACGTTAGATCAAATTAGAGTGATATGTGTGTCATTGTTCAGCTCATTGTTGGCGTATTTGACACCGACCAAAGGCTTTTTAATAGCTTTGGCAGTGATGTTTGCCTTTAATATCTGGTGTGGGATGCGGGCCGATGGAGTGAGTATAGTTCGGTGCCAGAACTTTAAGTGGAGTAAATTCAAAAATGCACTGGCAGAGTTGCTGTTGTACCTGGTTATTATCGAGGTGGTGTTTGTCTTCATGGACTCAATAGGGGATGGTGACAGTTCTCTCATTGTGATAAAGACTATTACGTATGTCTTCTCATACGTGTATCTGCAAAATGCTTTTAAAAACCTGATTGTTGCGTATCCCAAAAACAAAGCTTTCCGGATAATCTATCACTTGATAAGGTTTGAGTTTAAACGTGCGATGCCCTCTCACGTCCAGGGAGTAATTGAAAGAATTGAAAACGAAATTGATAAGGAGGATAATTAATGGCGAATGTAGAAAAAATAGTTCCGTTCATCCTGAAATGGGAGGGTGGCTTTGTGAATGATCCTGATGACTTGGGTGGAGCAACCAATAAAGGCGTAACACTTGCAACTTATACACAGTACTGCCGGAAGAAAGGTTATCCGGTACCAACTGCTGAGCAGCTGAAAAATCTCTCTGAGCGCGAATGGACTGAGATTCTAAAGACAATGTACTGGGATCGGTGGAAAGCTGACCAGATAGTTAACCAGTCTGTTGCTAATATTTTGGTTGATTGGGTATGGGCATCAGGTGTTCACGGCATCAAGCGTCCTCAGAAGATTCTTTGTGTGGCTGTTGATGGCATTGTTGGTAGCCGGACATTGGCCGCTGTTAATGCCAGGGATGCGAAAGAATTGTTCTATGCCATTAAAGCAGATCGCATCAAATTTATAGATGAAATCTGCAAAGCCCGACCAGCTAATGAGAAGTTCCGTCGGGGATGGATGAACCGGATTAACAACTTAATCTTTGAGCCATGAAACGCCTGATTTATATAACCATCTTCTTGATGTCAGGAATATGGTTGTCTTCCTGCCGGAGCATTAGGGAGGTGCCGATTGAAAGTAGAACCGATAGCATCTATATCGAGAAGTTGATTCCGGTGGTTAATCCTGCCGATAGTGCTGCTATCCGTGCGCTCTTTGAATGCGATGAAAATGGTCGTGTGGTGCTTCGATGGCTGGATGTTGCAAATACGAAGAATGTACAGGCGCAACTAACGATTGATAGTCTTGGTAATGTGATAGCTAAGATGAAAGTGCCACAAGATACCGTCTACATACCTTCTAAGAAGATTACCGTTAAGGAATATGTAGAGGTGCCTGTAGAGGTCGAGAAGAAGTTAACCAGGTGGCAGACTATGAAGGTCGAACTGGGCGGATGGGCGTTCGGCGCATCACTCGCTCTTATCCTATATATAATAGGTAGGTTTGTTTATAAGAGAATAAAGAAGTAGAAGTGATGCTTATCATTGATAAGTGTTTGCCCTGGCTGGTGACGGCCGGGGCTTTATTGTTTGTATATGTTAAATATTAAGTGGTACTTAAATATTTAACATATAATTCAGTATTACTTAAATATTATATTGTATCTTTGTCTCAGGGTTAAGAAAGTAATAACAATTAAAATTCAAGATTATGAAAAAGTTTATCGTTAAGTATGCAACTATAGCAGAACAGGTTACTAAAGAAAGTTTCAATACATTAGAAGAAGCTATTTCTTTTTGCGATAAAGCGACAGAAGATGCTCAGGCCTATGACGGAGATAAACCTAACCGCAACGAATATTTTTGGTATGAGGTCTATGATACCTCCATAGGGACTTGGACTGGTGAAGAAGTGGATGCTGAACATCTTGATGCAGCGAGCGTATATGTAACTAATGACTTTTGGAGATAGTTGCATAGATTGCGAATCAGTAAGGTAATAACATTTTAATAACAAGAATCATGAAGACTATTAGTAAAGAAACATTGGTTGATTTTGCAACGAACAACGACTTTGCGTTTGTGCATGGCGCTGGATTTATGACTGCTAATGATGATGATACAAGAAAGAGCGTTGTGGACCATATAAATGAAGATGGCCAGATTGTAGAAGAAATTGAAGACTTGGAAGAAGAAGGTTGTGGGTGTGACGAACTTTCCGGAGAGAAGGAAAATGGTTGTATTATTTTAAAGGTCTGGAATTACAATGAAGAACCTTTGTATATTGCTTATTACGAATGATACGAGAAGTAGTAAGAAGAGCAATGAAACTCCGCAAGGTTACCGGTAAGGACCTTGCGGGACATGTAGGTATAGCGAGCAGTTCAGTCTCTCAGTTTCTCACCGGTAAGATGAATTTAGGACAAGAAAAGATAGAACTTATTTTTGAGCATCTTGGAATTGAGCTTGTGCTAAAGGAAAATGGACAGATAGATAATGGTGAGAAGTAGAAGTAATTCATCATCGATGAATTTGAGCCCTGGTTGGTGACGGCCTGGGCTTTTTCTTAATATATATTAAATAGTGTAGGTATATTTGCATACAATAAATATTATGCTTATCTTTGTCATATCAAAAGAGATAAACTAATAGAACCGGGGGCAACGGTATAAATTCTGCTACAAGTTATGAAAACTCAAATTTCTAATCTTATCAATGGTGCTAAACAAATTCATAGAGATTTGTCACATTCAAAGTATATCAATGCAACAGCAGCCACATCTCATATTGGTTATGCGGGTACAAATCGTTCACTTCGACAAGAAATAGCAGATAAAGTGATTGCTGAAAATCCTGATGGTATGGATATAGAGATATCCGGCAGAAAGTTTCATCTTAATCGCTTTTCATCATTGTCTGGTAAAACTATTTGGTTTTCGACTGAAATAAGCCTTGAAGATTTTATGTTATTATCTGGCTACGCAGAAACCCCCTTTAAAAATGAAGAATCTTTCATTTTAACATTTAACAATGATATGACTGTTGACATACAGATGTTTTCGCGTCGCAATAGTCTAAGTCAGTGGAAGCATAGAGGAAATGTTGGTGTTGGAGAAGAATTTGTAACTATTTTGTAAAACCATAATGCTGTGCTACCGGCATGACGGGCAAACTAAATGGAACTAATAGTTGAAAAAGTGCTGAATGGATATGTTGTTTATAATAATGATGTTAAAACCAAGAAAATAGCAGTAGATGCAGAAGAAGTTTCAAGGTATGTTACAGAATATTTATCAAACAGTTTAGATGATTTAGCGATAGACGCTACGGTAGTCATTGATCTTAAAAACATAACTGAAAAAAAACGAGGGAAGAACATCACAGACAGTGAAGAGCGTCTTGTTTGTCAGCATTATATTGATAATTGGGCTGTTAGGGATATAGCGTCATACGCTAATATTGCACAAGCGACTGTAATGGCTATATTGAAACGAAGGAATATCCCACTTCGTGGTGGAAGACAATTGTCGCCAGAGGAAGAAAAAAAAGTAGTAGAATTATATAAATCTGGGATGTCTATTGTTGAAATCACCAATAAAACAAACGTAAAATCTGCGCAAACAGTCTATCGCATCCTTCGTAGTGCAAAAGTAAAGATGCGAAGGATACGAAAGAAATAAGTCTCTGATTTTTATTTATTAAATACTAAATAAAAAAATGAATCAATATCGAATAATAATCAAACTATCCAACGAGGAGGAACTTGATGCAAAAGTAGCCGCAAAGAGTGAAAAACATGCCGTTAAGCGATTGGTGGATACGCCACAGTTCAGACAATTTGTAGGTACAGCAAAGCTAAGGGAGACTTCAATCACCCTACTTGGAGAATACAAAGAAGTGGATAATACCGCTCGTTTTGTCTTCGGTGAATCAAAAGAAAAACCTAACTGGTTTGTTGTCACTGACACAACAGAGATGTTTGTTGTGAGATTTGAAAAGGGAAAATATAACGAAACTGTCATCATAACTCCTCTTAATGACAATGTAAGTAGTGCTTTGCAGTCTGCAATATCGTTAAGAGAAATTGGAGAATATCTTGTTAAATACCATCCGGAAGTTTTATGAGTGAAAGAGAAAGGATAGGCAAGTTGATTGCCGATAGGAGAAATGAAGCGGGGTTATCAGTTCGAGCCCTTGCTGAGTTGTGTGGTGTACACTTTAGTAATATAGGTAAGATCGAAGCAGGTAAGTATAATGTCAGCATTGATATATTATCTAAGGTAGCAAACGCTCTGAATTGCGAAATTGATATAAAGGTAAAGGCAGCTGAATAAGCTGCCTTTTTCTTGTCTTTTTCCTCAATTATCCTCACCTTTGCACCACGTTCAGATAAACAGCAAAGAGCTGTCCACGGGCGGATTCAATAAAATTAATAATGAAATTTCTTTTTAAGCCTCTTATTGCAGTGATCGTTTGTACATTTGCTTTGTTTCTATCAATTGTTTCCGGATGCACAAATATAGCTCCTCCTGATGAAGTAGAAATTGATTATTCAATCGGTGATTGGAATGATGGGGAGATTATGAAAGCCATCCTGACAGTGTGCGCAATATGACACATGCTGATAGTATTAGGTTTGGGTATATAAAGGATTAAATTGAAAAACAATATGGCATACAATTACGAAGAGGAAAGCGTGAACGCTTTAATTAAATGGGCTGAGAGCGCACAGTTACCCAAAGAGGTAGTACTTAGTGAAGCTGAACATATTACTGACACCAGTATTTATGTACGTGCTAATATCAACGACATTAAACAGCACTATCCGGATGCTTTTTATAATGCAGCTATTAATCGGTTGTATAGGCTGAAAGAATTTGTAGAAGGGACGGCGGAATAACCGTCCTTTTTTATGCTCTTTGCAAAATTGATGGATCTGTTGGTGCTTTTTTTATAAAGTCATTCACTATAATATAGGCGTCCATCAGTTTTGCATCATAGGGCTTCAATAAAGATAATATTTCTGTTTTTGATAAGTCTGGATTCAACCATTTTCCTTCATCCTTTGGAGATAAGATTGCCGGCATACGGTGCTTAGTATTGTGGATGTAATCTGTGAGAGGATTGGTACCAGTCGTTATGATGGAAAATGTTGTATGTTCCTCTCCAGTCACTTTATCCAGCCAGGTATCGTATATTCCTGCCATAGAGAAAATAGGCTCGTCCTTCAGGTAGATATAATAGGGTATCTTCTTACTTCCCTCATGTCTCCATTCAAAGTAACCAGTTGATGGTACGATACAACGTTTCTTCATTATCGGCTCTCGAAATGAGGGCTTATCGAATATTGTGTCGGCCCGGGCATTAAGAGTCATTCTCCGGATCTCGTCAGCATTAGTTTCGCCTTTCGTCCAGAATGGTATTAATCCCCAATTGAAAACCTGAACTTCATCACTCTTTGTGATTATTGGGTATTTTGGAAAGTTGAAAGCATTAACATGATATTGCTCATTGAGAATGTCTTGGTATATCTCAACTACATCCGACTTCCGGCCATATCGAGCAGCCAGTTTGATTGCCTTAGCACTCATGGAATTATGGAAACACATAGCTTACTTACATTTGACGATTATTATTTCATTGATATTAGTAGTATAACATTGAGATAGTTGTTCTTGTTTAAGTTTCCAATCTCTTCCTGAACCCTGTATTGCAAGTTTGACATGATGCTGAAACTTTCCATTAATCTTATCTACTACTTGCATCAGTCTTTCTCGTTTCTCTCGATCGACAGAATCAAAGAGTCCCAATTGTGCATTATCAGTTATTTCAGTGATGATAACCCCTGCTTTTTTGTATTGGTATCCAGGAAGGAAAATTCTTCTTAATCCCTCCAGCGCATAATGCACTATTTCTAAAGTATCAGAGGTAGGAACCGGCAGTTGTACAATTGTATTCTTCCAATATTGAGGAAGATCCTCCCGGAAGTTATTTGTATGAATGAAAACCATTAGTGACTGGGCGAAAGATTTCTGTTCCCGAAGTTTTTGCGCACAAGTGGAGGCATGAGTTGCGATAGCCTCTGATATGGTATCAATATCTTCTACCATTTTACCGAAAGACCGGCTTGTACATATTTGCTTTTTAGCTGGTGGTGCCGTTTCCATATCAATACACGATATTCCTCTCAGTTCTTTCCATGTACGTTCACCGACAACAGTCATATTCTTTCTAACCCATGAACCGGGCAGTTGTGTAAAATCAAAAGCGGTCTTTACTCCTTGTTTTTCCAACTTTGTCGCTTGCCGGCGACCAATCCCCCATACATCGCCAATTTCAAACAGTTTTAATGCCTTAATTCTCTTTTCTTCGGTGTCAATGATACACAGCCGGTTGTAAGCCGGGTACTTCTTTGCAAATTTGTTTGCCATCTTTGCAAGTGTTTTGGTTTGAGCAATACCAAGACTAACAGGTATGCCGGTACCACGAGATACTTTCCGTACAATGTTTGCTCCGAGTGATTGCAGGTCTTTAATCCCTGCCAGATTGAGAAATGCTTCGTCAATAGAATAGACTTCAATTTCAGGCGCCATGTCAGCTAACAGTGACATAACACGCCCAGACATGTCACCATATAGGACATAATTTGAAGAGAACACGGCAATATCGTATTGCTTTACCAAGTCCTTTATCTGATAAGCCGGAACTCCCATCTTAATGCCTAATGCTTTGGCTTCATTTGAGCGTGCAATTACGCATCCATCATTGTTACTTAGTACAACGACGGGTTTTCCATTCAGTGAGGGGTTGAATGCTCTTTCACAGGATGCGTAAAAATTGTTGCAGTCTACAAGACCATACATCAACGTTTCCTCCGATTCTTCTTGATTGTATAGGTTACTATTCCCCAAACTACAAATTCATTTTCTGGGGTTACTTTTATAAGGGGATAATTAGGGTTTGAAGGGACAAGCCAAGCGGCATCTTTTTCTAATCGTACACGTTTGAGGGTATAATCGCCATCAATATAGCAAATAGCGAGGTCGTCGTCAATCAGTTCCAGCGATTTATCTACAACGAGAATATCGCCATCTTCAATACCTTCATCACGCATAGAATCTCCGGACACTCGTGCATAAAAAGTTGTGGCCGGATGCTGGACAATTTCTTTATTCAGGTCGATAGCTTCTTTCAAATAATCCTGTGCCGGACTGGGAAAACCAGCACGTACACCTTCATCTGCATACGGAAGTGGAAGACTGGAAGATATATCAATCTTATGTATTTGAAGATTCTTTTTCATCGTGGCAAATAAACAAAGAAATCTTGTAATTAGTTGTCTATGATAGTCTATATTTGTATTTTTTATGAAAGAAGGTAGCCTTACGACTACCTTCAGGAATAACAAGCTCATCAGCACACATCAACAACTCATGCTTGGTATTCTGCTGTAGTTACTAACGAGCTTTGAAAAAGTTTAGTCCGGACACAAAAAAAGTGAGGGGAACCACCCCCTCACTCAAAGTCAAACCAAAAACTCGAATTATGGCCGAGTCCTTGATGTCACAAAGGTAGTAAGTTATTTTAGATTATCAAGTACTTTTCTTATAGCTTGTGTTGCCATTTCAGGTGTGACCTTGATATAAGAGTATAGACTTTTGGCAACATTATCAATTTTATGGCCGAGAATATAATCAATCACACTTGTATTCACTCCAAGCATAAATGCATGTTGGCTAAATGATTTCCGTGCAGAGTAAAATACTAAATTTTTGATACCTGTTGCTTCTGCTAACCTGTGGATATTATAACCGAGGAATTGGTGCATTGATGTTAACTCTTGAAAAGTGCCACCAAGTTGCAATTTACCATCTTTGTTTTTATACTTCAGTATTATGGGAATTGCTTCTTCCGGTATCTCAAATTCAACATACTTATTCAATTTTGCTTGCTTCTCCGTTTTGGTTCGTATGTAGCTTAGTAACGGTGTACATTCATCGAAGTTTATTTTTAGTAAGTCGATCATGTTAATTCCACCCAGATAGTATGATAACATGAATATGTCACGACATTTTTCAATGCTTTTCTTCTTTGTCTGCAAGTCTCTAATAGTTTTAACTTGCTCGACAGTAATCCATGACTGGCGCACTGTACGTTCAGGCATCTTATAACCTGTAAATGGGCTAATCGTAAATTCTGCATATTGGCACCTTTGAGAATATTTAACCAAGGCCACCAACAGAATCATATTTGTTCTTATCGAGTCACCTTTTAGTTTGCGATCACGAAGCCATTTATCAAACCCTATTACAGTCCTTGGTGTTATATGCTCAACTAACATATTGGGGCCTGTATAAGCCTCAATAGACCTATATATCACATTGTATAGAGCGATTGTTCTTGGTTTGAGGTCTGTAACTTCGATGTACTCTTTGAATACCGAAGATATAGTACGTTTCTTCCTCTTTTTTGTATTCTGCATGAGGTCGATTAGTTCGGAACAGGTCAGGCACTCTATGTTGCTAATTTCGTCTATCAGCCTTTGAATTTCGTTCACGCTCTTTCTCAGCTTTGTATTTAAGAAAGCTGCATCGTCCCGTTTAACTACCTGACCGTTTTTAAACTCCTTTTCAGAGTCAATTTTAACATCAGTAATTATGTAGCGCGTTTCTGAATTATGCGCTATTGCAATTCTTACTTTGTGCTTTCCTCCTTTGAGGACTTTTGCAGGCACAATAACTGTACTAATACTTGCCATATTTTTCGACAATAAAATGGAAATAAAAAATGGGTTTCGACAATTTTTCGACAATTAAAAAGGGTCATATTTGACCTTTTCTTAGTACTCTATACTAATAAGACCGCTTGAAGTTCAGTCATTTAGTAATTTTATGGGGCTTGAGGCATACAAACAATAGCAAAATGATAGAATAATGAAAAAAAAGTATGTATATTTGCACGTCTCTAAGGATGGAGCACCTTATAAATAAGTCGTATGAAGAATATTTTGGTAATTGGAGCAACCGGACAGATAGGTTCGGAACTCACATTGGAATTGCGTAAACGTTATGGAGATGACCATGTTATAGCCGGATACATTCCGAGTGCTATGCCTAAAGGCGAGTTGAAGGCATCTGGACCTTCTGCTATTGCCGACGTCACCGACCGTCAGTCTATTGAAGTGGTGGCACGCCAATTCAAGATTGATACGATTTATAATTTGGCGGCTTTGCTCTCGGTTGTTGCCGAAAGCCGTCCGGCCATGGCTTGGAAAATTGGTATAGACGGATTATGGAATGTGCTGGAAGTGGCGCGTGAATACGGTTGCGCAGTGTTTACTCCGAGCTCTATCGGTTCGTTTGGCGAAGCTACCCCCCATGTGAAGACACCTCAGGATACGATTCAGCGTCCTCGTACGATGTATGGTGTAACTAAAGTTACTACTGAGTTATTGAGCGATTATTATTATACTAAATATGGAGTGGATACCCGTGCGGTTCGCTTCCCGGGCATCATTTCCAATGTAACTCCTCCGGGGGGCGGTACTACCGACTATGCGGTCGACATTTTTTACTCCGCAGTGAAAGGTGAGAGGTTTGTATGTCCTTTGAAGCCTGGTACTTATATGGATATGATGTATATGCCTGATGCGCTGAATGCGGCTATTTCATTGATGGAAGCAGCACCGGCACGTCTGAAGCATCGGAATGCTTTCAATATTGCTGCCATGAGTTTTGATCCGGAGGAGATCTGCCAGTCCATCAAGAAGCATGTGCCCGACTTTGAAATGGTGTATGAGATTGACCCATTGAAGCAATCCATTGCCGACAGCTGGCCCGACAGCTTGGATGACAGTTGTGCTCGTGAAGAGTGGGATTGGAAACCGCAATATGATTTAGAGTCCATGACGGTGGACATGCTTGAAAAGTTAAGAGCTAAACTAAATAAGTGACCTTATGGTCCGGTAAAGAATGAGAAAAATAGGATTGGGGTTCTTTCTTCTCGTTTTCTTGGTGTCGTGTGGCAACAAGAAAACGAAGATGGACCCTTTTGCGACAATCACCAATTTGGTGGATTCAGCTGCACACAAGGCTGATACTGTATCACAGGCCGAAGTTGATAATGACCCAAAGCCAATAGAAGCGGATGAATCGTTTGATGATTTTATCTACAGTTACGCTTCAGATGACGCCCTGCAACAGCAGCGGACCAAATTTCCATTGTCTTTTTACGACGTTGATAAGCCTTCTAAAATAGAGAAGGGAGAGTGGGAACATGATTATCTGTTTACTCAGCAGAGTTATTACACATTACTCTTCGACAATGAAGACGATCTGGAGCTGGTGGGGGATACTGCGTTGACTTCCGTGCAGGTGGAATGGATTTTCCTGGAGAACCGCATGGTGAAGAAATACTACTTCGAGCGTACCAAGGGCGTATGGATGCTGGAAGCTATCAATCTCCGTCAAATGGAACAGGGAGAGGATGAAGACTTCGTTGCGTTTTATTCGCGTTTTGTGACCGACAGCGTTTATCAGAGCCGGCATATTCGTGAACCTTTACAGTATATCACAATAGATCCGGATGATGAGTTTTCTATCCTGGAGACTACACTCGACTTGAATCAGTGGTATGCTTTTCGTCCGGTATTGCCTGTGGATAAACTGTCAAATATCAATTACGGACAAAAGAATAGCGATAACTCGAATACGAAGATACTGAAAGTAAACGGGATTGGAAATGGATACACTAATATATTCTATTTCCGCAGGCATCGCGGAGAGTGGGAACTATATAAATATGAAGATACGAGCATTTAGAAAATTACGAATTACGAATGATGGAGCATGAGATGAGAAAAATACCCAATACATTCGGACTTGATGTAGAAGCTGCCGTGTTTTTGGAATACAGCTCAGTAGAAGAATTGGAGAAGTTGATTGCTGCCGGGGACATCACTTCTCCTTATCTGCATATTGGCGGAGGGAGTAATCTGCTGTTTACCGGAGATTATAAAGGGGTGATATTACATTCGCGCATTGGCGGTATTGAAGTAATAGCAGAAGATGAAGAAAAGGTTGCGGTACGTGTAGGTGCCGGTGTGGTGTGGGATGATTTCGTGGCTTATTGTGTGGAGCATGGTTGGTACGGAACTGAAAACCTGTCGCTGATTCCCGGAGAAGTGGGAGCCTCGGCGGTGCAGAATATTGGTGCTTACGGGGTGGAGGTGAAAGACCTGATTTCTTTTGTGGAAACAATGAACATAGAGGGCGTGAAGCATGTTTACCGGATGGATGAATGTGGATATTCATATCGGAACAGTATTTTCAAACGGCCGGAAATGAAACAGGTATTCGTTACGTATGTCGGTTTCACCCTGAGCAAGAAAGAACATTATATGTTGGATTACGGTACTATCCGTCAGGAACTTGAAAAATATCCGGGAGTAGACTTGAAAATATTACGCCAAGTGATTATCAGTATCCGTGAAAGTAAATTGCCTGATCCGAAACTGCTGGGCAATGCCGGAAGTTTCTTTATGAATCCTGTCGTTTCTCGTGAAGTATTTGAGGTCTTACGGAAACAATATCCCCGGATGCCTTTTTATGAGATGGGGACTGATCGGATAAAAATCCCTGCCGGTTGGATGATAGACCAATGTGGCTGGAAGGGGAAATCGCTGGGACCTGCTGCTGTGCATGATAAGCAGGCGTTGGTGTTGGTAAACCGGGGAGGGGCAACCGGAGCTGATATTGTAGCTCTTTCGGATGCTGTAAGGGCATCGGTGCGTGAGAAGTTCGGCATTGACATACATCCCGAAGTGAATTTTATTTAGATGATTGATAATTAATATGTAATTAAAGTGAAACTAAGAATATTGGGAAGCGGAACATCGACAGGGGTGCCTGAAATAGGCTGTAAGTGCGAAGTTTGCACTTCTGCCGATCCGCGCGATAACCGCTTGCGTGCGTCTTCTTTGTTACATACGGATGATGCGGTGATACTGATTGATTGCGGACCGGATTTCCGGGAACAGATGTTGAGGGCAGCCTCATTTGAAAAAATAGATGGAGTACTGATTACTCATGAGCATTATGACCATGTAGGAGGACTGGATGATCTTCGTCCTTTCTGCCGTTTCGGTGAGATTCCCATATATTCCGATGACTATACGGCAACTCACTTGCGTGCGCGAATGCCCTATTGTTTTTTGGAACATAAATATCCCGGTGTACCTCAGATTTTCTTGCAAGAAGTGGAGCCGGGAAAAAACTTCTTTATCAATCATACGGAGATTATTCCTTTTCAGGTGATGCACGGGCGTCTGCCTATTCTAGGGTATCGTATAGGTAAGCGTTTGGCTTATATTACAGATATGCTGACCATGCCTGAAGAGTCCTATGAACAATTGCAAGACTTAGACGTTCTGGTTGTGAATGCCTTGCGTGTCAAGCCGCATCCTACGCATCAGAGTATTTCCGAGGCATTGGAGACGGCGAAGCGCATCGGTGCGCGCGAAACTTATTTTATTCACATGAGTCATCATGCCGGATTGCATGTCGAACTCGAAGAGCAGCTTCCTCCTGATGTGCATCTGACTTTTGATGGAATGGAAATAGAGTTTTAAAGGCAGGCATTCTAAAACTTTTTTTATATCTACTAAAGTTTTTGAAACATTTGTTTTGTTTTATTAGTAGAAATACTTATTTTTGCCGAAACTTGATGCCTGAAAAACCATGAAGTTACGCCTTATCATAAGAATTGCCATGATTGTGTCCATAGTGTTGCTATGTACGGGGTTCGGGGTGTATTCATTCTTTAGGTTGAATGAGGTGGAGAGTCAGAAAGATTTTAATCTCTATACTCTAGTGCCTCAAAGCGCAATAGCTGTGCTGGAAACAGACCGTATGGCAGAATTGGTGGATGACATCAACCAGTTGAGTTGCAGCAAAGATAATCACTTCCTTTATGCTTCCGAACTTTTTGTTTATCTGAAAAACTATCTGCATACCTTGCTTGAGGATACTCCGCACGGACTTAGTAAGCAGATGAACAAAATGCTTATCAGTTTTCATGAGCCGGATACACCATTGAACCAAGTGTTGTATTGCAGTCTGGGATCAGGTGATTATGAGTTGGTGGAGTCATTCATCAGGAAATATTGTTCCAGTTCATTCCCTTCTAAATTCTTTGATTACAGAGGTGAGGAGATCAGTATTTATCCTATGCCTGACGGACGTTTCCTTTCAGCGTATTTCACATCGGACTTCCTGGCGATCAGCTTTCAGAAGCGATTGATAGAACAGGTGATTGACGCGCGGCTCTCCAAAAAGTCGTTGATAGACATGCCTTCATTCAGACTGATGCATGCCGGGAAGAATGCGAACGTGGAAGCTACGGTGTATGTGCGCATTAAATCGGTGGAGATGGGTAAAAATACAGATGGTATTCGTTCGCAGACCTATTTGGGAAGTTGGGCGGAATTTGATTTGAAGCTGAATGAGAATGCTATTTATTGTTCGGGGATTAGTCACGGATCGGACACTACACATACTTTTATAAATGCTTTGCGTCGCCAGCAGCCGGTAGAGGGGTTTCCGGGAGAACGGCTTCCACTTTCTACTTTCTTTTATGATTGTTGGGCCATTTCGGATATGAATGCCATGTGCAGCTTTACGGCGAAACAGGAATATGCCAAGGCAACTTATTCCGATTATATTAAAGAAAGAGATGAAGAATGGATGGATTTCTTGAAAATGTATGCAGGAGATCAGGTGATATCCTGTCTCTTCCAGTCGAAAGATACAGTAAATGAGATTCCTTGTGCGGTGATGAGTGTTCCGGTGAAGAATGTGTTGCAGGCTGAACGCCGCTTGCAGTCATTGCTTTATACTTCTCCGAAGGAAGTGGATGCGCCTCCTGTTCCGCAGGCATACCCCGATTATCATCTTTATCCAAAGGCGAAAGGATATCGTTATTATATATTGCCTCGTAATACCTTGCTGACTCAATTGACAGGCATCACAGAGTCCGCCCTTTATACGTATGTGTGTTTTTATCGCGGGCATCTGTTGATGGCACCGGATGTTGTCAGTCTCACGGCTTATATAGATGCCATGGAGAATGAGGAAGTATTGGATGATATTCCGTTGTATGAAGAGGGGATCGGGAGTCTTTCACCCACATATAGTTTTGTAATGATGGTGGATATGGAAAAGATGGTGGAGCAACCGGAAACTTATGTGCGTCTGATACCTAACTTTTTCTTTCGCCAGGCTAAATTCTTCCGGCATTTTATTCTTTCGATACAGTTTACCTGTGTAGAAGAAGTCGTATATCCGAATCTGGTGCTTTTATATAAAGGGAATAAAATATAAGATTTAACACACAAAAAAAGGGAGAAAACATTCTCCCTTTTTTGTGCTAAAATTCTTTTCAGTTTAGAATGGCAGATCGTCTTTCGCATCACCTGCCAGGAATTCCGGTGCGGCAGTCGGTGCCGGCGGCGGAACAGATGCGCCCGGTGCGCCTGCAGGGGCTGTTGCACTAACACGCTCTACTTTCCATGCGCGGATACTGTTGAACCAACGGTCCTGCCATTGGCGTGCGTCCACATCAAATGATACGGTCAGTTCTTCGCCCATCTGGATGTTAAACTGTTCTATTTTGTCTGCTCCGAAAACATCGAAACACATTTTGCGGGGATATTGGCCGTGGTCTTCAATCACGTATTCTTGTGCTTTCCACTCATTGCCCGACTTTGCCACTCCGCCTCTTGGTTGGAGTATAGCGATAATTTTTCCTGTAAATTCCATTGCGTTCTTTTTTAATGATGCGGCGAAGTTACAATTTTTTAGGGAAATCCGGAGAAGTTCCGGGTGTTTTTTCTTAATTTTCTTTGCTGTGGGAAGATCTTTTTTTGTAACTTTGTCCGATACTATGAAGTTATAGTACGAATAGGGAATAATATAAAACTTAAATACACAGAACATATGAAATTTATCGTTTCGAGTACTGCGCTCTCCAGCCATTTACAGGCTATCAGCCGTGTGATTAATTCGAAGAATGCGTTGCCCATTTTGGATTGTTTCCTCTTTGAACTGAAAGACGGAACATTGTCGATTACTGTTTCTGATAGTGAAACAACGATGGTGACATCAGTTGAAGTGAATGAAAGTGATGCTGACGGACGCTTTGCCGTAGCTGCCAAAACAATTCTGGACGCATTGAAGGAAATCCCCGAACAACCGCTGTCATTTGAAGTAAATACCAATTCTTTGGAAATCACAGTACAGTATCAGAACGGTAAGTATAGCCTGATGGGACAGAATGCAGATGAATTTCCTCAATCGGCTATGCTGGGTGATAATGCCGTACGCGTAGAAATGGATGCATCCGTATTGTTGGGTGGAATTAATCGCGCTGTATTTGCTACGGCTGATGATGAACTTCGTCCGGTGATGAATGGTATCTATTTTGACATTACCACAGAAGATATTACAATGGTGGCATCTGATGGTCACAAATTGGTGCGTTGCAAAACACTGGCTGCCAAAGGTAATGAACGCGCAGCATTTATTCTGCCCAAAAAGCCGGCTTCGTTGATTAAGAATTTGTTGCCTAAAGAACAAGGACAAGTTGTTATTGAATTTGATGAACGTAATGCTGTGTTTACATTGGAAAAATACCGCATGGTGTGTCGTCTGATTGAAGGACGTTATCCTAATTATAATTCGGTGATACCGCAGAATAATCCTTATAAAGTGGCTGTGGACCGTATGCAGTTGGTAGGTGCATTGCGTCGTGTATCTATTTTCTCATCACAGGCAAGCAGTCTTATTAAGCTGCGTATGCAGCCCAATCAGATTGTGATTTCGGCCCAGGATATTGATTTCTCTACTTCTGCCGAAGAAACACTGGCTTGCCAGTATGATGGTAACCCGATGAGCATCGGTTTTAAATCGACTTTCCTGATTGATATTTTGAATAATATCGCTGCTGATGAAGTGATAATTGAACTGGCAGATCCGTCACGTGCAGGTGTCATCATTCCCGTTGAACAAGAAGAAAATGAGGAGTTGTTGATGCTACTGATGCCGATGATGCTAAATGATTAATAATTGCTATAGCTACGAGCTACAAGCTACAGGTTACGAGTGCCTTTGGGGATATAGCGTAGCCACTTGTAGCTTGTAGCTCGTAGCTTGTAGCTTATACTTATAATAATAATGAAATTAAACCTCAAAAACCCGATTGTTTTTTTTGATTTGGAGACGACCGGAACGAGTATCAATGTAGACCGTATCGTTGAAATCTGTTATCTCAAAGTACACCCCAATGGTAATGAGGAAGCAAAAACACTTCGTATCAATCCGGAAATGCATATTCCCGAAGGTGCGTCTGCTGTTCATGGCATCTATGACGAGGATGTGGCAGATTGTCCTACCTTCAAAGAAGTGGCCCGTACTATTGCCAATGATATAGAAGGATGTGATTTGGCAGGATTTAATTCCAACCGTTTTGATATTCCCGTGCTGGCGGAAGAATTTCTTCGCGCCGGTGTAGATATTGACCTGAGCCGCCGCAAGTTTGTGGATGTACAGGTCATTTTCCATAAATTGGAGCAGCGTACACTTTCTGCAGCTTATAAATTCTATTGTGGAAAGAATCTGGAGGATGCACATACGGCGGCAGCTGATACGCAAGCAACTTATGAGGTGCTAATGGCACAGCTGGACCGTTATTCGGAATTGCAGAATGATGTTGCTTTTCTGGCCGATTATTCCAGCTTTAACAAAAATGTGGATTTCGCAGGACGTATGATTTATGATGATAATGGTGTGGAAGTATTTAACTTTGGAAAATACAAGGGAATGTCGGTGACAGATGTGTTGAAGCGCGATCCGGGCTATTATAGCTGGATATTAAACAGTGACTTTACGCTGAACACCAAGGCTATGTTGACTAAGATCCGTCTACGTGAATTAACCAATAAGTAGTATCATGGCGAATACACTGAAAGGGAAGAAAATTGTATTAGGAATAACTGGAAGTATTGCTGCTTATAAAGCTTGTTATATTATCCGGGGACTTATAAAGCAAGGTGCTGAGGTACAGGTAGTCATAACTCCTGCAGGAAAAGAATTTATAACTCCCATTACGCTTTCGGCATTGACGAGTAAACCGGTTATCAGTGAGTTTTTTGCCCAACGTGACGGTACATGGAATAGCCATGTGGATCTGGGTTTATGGGCGGATGCTATGCTTATAGCTCCGGCAACAGCTTCAACTATTGGCAAGATGGCAAATGGAGTGGCTGATAATATGTTGATTACGACTTATTTGTCGGCTAAGGCTCCGGTATTTGTGGCACCCGCTATGGACCTCGATATGTATGCCCATCCTTCTACACAAAAGAATCTGGATACGCTTCGTTCTTATGGAAATCATATTATAGAACCGGGTACGGGAGAACTTGCCAGCCATCTGATAGGTAAGGGACGTATGGAAGAACCGGAAGTCATTATTCAACATCTGGCGAATTATTTTGCCGGGAAAGAAGGTGATTTGCGAGGTAAGACCATTATGATCACTGCCGGACCTACTTATGAGAAGATCGATCCGGTACGTTTTATCGGGAACTATTCTTCCGGTAAGATGGGGTTTGCTATTGCAGATGAATGTGCTGCCCGCGGAGCTAAGGTCATTATGATATCAGGTCCTGTACAACAGCAATTGAAATATCCGGTACGTTGGTTTGCTGTGGAATCGGCAGATCAGATGTATAATGCTGCGTGTAGCTTTTTTGCAGAGGCTGATGCTGCTATTCTTTCGGCTGCTGTTGCCGATTTTACACCGGAACAGGTTGCTGATGCTAAGATAAAGCGGGAAAAGGAAGGGGAAATGACGTTGCGTTTGAAACCTACGAAAGACATTGCCGCCTGTCTGGGACAGATGAAGAAAGATCGTCAGGTATTGGTAGGTTTTGCCCTGGAAACGAATGACGAACAGCATAACGCTGAGGATAAGCTGCGACGGAAGAATCTGGATTTTATCGTTCTGAATTCTCTGAATGATAAGGGAGCCGGTTTCCGGTACGACACGAATAAAATCAGTATCATTGACCGTGAAAGCAAGACGGACTTTCCGTTGAAATCAAAGGCGGAAGTAGCTGCGGATATTGTGGATCGTCTGGTGGAAGTTATGAAGAATAAGTAAATATAGCTAGTGAGGAATAAGACACTTTATATGATTTTGCTTCTGGTTGTGGTGGCGTTAAAGTCTGCTGCTCAGGAATTGAATTGTAAATTTACGGTGAATTATTCTCAGATACAAGGTACGAGTACACAGGTTTTTACTACGCTTGAAAACGCCTTGATGGAGTTTATCAATACCCGTCGGTGGACGCAGGCGCAGTATGAAGTGAATGAACGGATTCGTTGTTCTATGAACCTGACCGTGAAAGAATATAATGAGGCGGACGGACGCTGGAAGTGTGAGCTGATTGTACAGTCTACACGCCCCGTCTGGCAATCCGGATATCAGACGGTAGTTTTTAGCTTTAAAGATACGGATGTTGCTTTCAACTATCGTGAGTTCGATCCGCTGCAACTGAGGGATAATGTTATTGACAGTAATCTGACGGCAGTAATTGCTTATTATGCTTATATGATTATCGGACTGGACATGGACACGATGGCTCCACAGGGTGGTACGGAGGTTTTTCGGGCAGCCGAAGACATTGTAACGGTCGCACAGAACCTTGGTGAAACCGGTTGGAAAGCGTTCGATAGCAGTCGGAATCGTTATGCGTTAGTTTCTGATTATCTGGAAGATGGCATGGCGCCTTTGCGCAAACTGATGTATGGATATCATCGTACAGGTATGGATGAACTCTCTGTGAATGTTACCCGTGCCCGCGCTGTAATAACATCTATGCTTAGCGGTCTGAAAGAGGCGCAACAGAATAAGCCTATGTCGGCATTGCCCGGTTTGTTTACTGAAATAAAGAAAGATGAATTGATTAATCTTTATTCCCGTGCTGCAATGAAGGAAAAGGAAGAAATATGTGAACTACTCTCTTCTGTCAACCCTTCGCTGACTACCGAGTGGGAAAAGATAAAACAATAATTAGGAAGTGAGTAAGATTAAAATTGTAAATAAGTCATGTTACGTTCGCTTTACATACAGAATTACGCGCTTATAGAAAAGCTTGATATTAGCTTTGGTGCAGGTTTCTCCGTTATCACGGGTGAGACGGGTGCCGGTAAGTCTATTATACTGGGTGCTATCGGCTTGTTGCTTGGTCAGCGTGCCGAAGTAAAAGCCATTCGCCAAGGTGCATCGAAGTGTGTGATTGAGGCCCGTTTTGATATTTCAGCTTATGGTATGGAGCCTTTCTTTGAAGATAATGAACTGGAATATGAAGAAGAGTGTATCTTGCGTCGTGAGGTTTATGCATCTGGTAAGAGTCGTGCATTTATCAATGATACTCCGGCTTCGCTTGTACAAATGAGGGAGTTGGGTGAACAGTTAATTGACGTGCATTCTCAGCACCAGAATCTTTTGTTGAATAAAGAAGGATTCCAGTTGAATGTACTCGATATATTGTCTCATAATGATGAAAAACTTTCTGCTTATCAATCTTTGTATAGAGAATGGAAGCGAGCACAACAGGAACTGGCAGACCTCATAGCCCGTGCTGAGCAGAATAAGGCAGATGAAGACTATATCCGTTTCCAGTTGGAGCAGTTGGAAGAAGCAAATTTGTCTGCAGGTGAACAGGAAGAACTGGAACAGGAGACGGATATGTTGAGTCATGCTGAAGAAATAAAGGCTGGTTTGTTCCGTGTCGGACAATTGTTGACCTCTGATGAAGGTGGTCTGCTGGCCGGGTTGAAGGAAAGTCTGAATACAATGCTTGGTCTGCAAAAAGTTTATTCTCCGGCTACTGAACTTGCTGAACGCCTGGAAAGTACATATATTGAATTGAAAGATGTTTCCCAGGAAGTTTCTTCTCAGGAAGAGGATGTTGAGTTTAATCCTGATCGTCTGGAAGAGGTAAACGATCGGTTGAATCTGATTTATACCTTACAGCAAAAACATAGGGCAACCACTGTGGAGGAGTTACTGGCACTTGCTGAAGAATATGCAGCAAAGTTGGCGGCCATTACTTCTTATGATGAACGTATTGGTGAGTTGACAACTCTTTGCGATACTTTATATAATAAGGTGAGAAAGCAGGCTGCTGTTCTTACCAAAGCCCGTACTAGTGCCGCTCGTGAAGTTGAAAAGCAGATGGCTTCCCGCTTGGTGCCGTTGGGTATGCCTAATGTGCGTTTTCAGGTGGAGATGGGAATAAGAAAAGAGCCTGGTGTATACGGTGAAGATACCGTCAACTTTCTCTTTTCTGCCAATAAAAACGGCTCATTGCAAAATATTTCATCGGTAGCTTCCGGTGGTGAGATTGCACGTGTCATGTTGTCCATCAAGGCGATGATAGCCGGTGCGGTGAAATTGCCCACTATTGTATTTGATGAAATAGATACAGGAGTATCCGGTGAGATTGCCGACCGTATGGCGGACATTATGCAGGAAATGGGCGAACAGGATCGCCAGGTAATCAGTATTACCCATCTGCCGCAAATTGCTGCGCGCGGATGCGCACATTATAAAGTATATAAGCAAGATAACGAAACCGAAACCAATAGCCACATACGCCGTCTGGCAGATGAGGAGAGGGTAGAGGAAATAGCCCATATGCTCAGTGGGGCTACTTTGACAGAAGCTGCTTTGAATAATGCAAAGGCGCTTCTTGGTATCAAAAGATAGCCTTTAATTTTTAATTTCTAATTTTAATTTCTCAAAGATGGTTGATAAGAGTGAAATGATTTTCGGCGTTCGCGCTGTGATAGAAGCAATACAGGCAGGAAAGGAAATCGATAAGATTCTGGTGAAGAAAGACATTCAGAGCGATTTATCCAAAGAACTTTTTGCTGCGCTAAAAGGAACTTTGATTCCGGTGCAACGTGTTCCGGTGGAACGTATTAATCGCGTTACCCGTAAGAATCATCAAGGAGTGATTGCTTTTATTTCATCCGTTACGTATCAGAAGACAGAAGACTTGGTGCCTTTTCTTTTCGAAGAGGGCAAGAACCCGCTGTTCGTCATGTTGGATGGTGTGACTGATGTTCGTAACTTTGGTGCCATAGCTCGTACCTGTGAGTGTGCAGCGGTAGATGCTGTTATCATTCCTGCTAAAGGAAGCGTAACGGTGAATGCTGATGCAATGAAAACATCTGCCGGAGCATTGCATGTTCTGCCGGTTTGCCGTGAGCAGAATCTGAAGGTTACATTGCAATATCTCAAAGATAGTGGTTTCCGCATTGTGGCAGCAACAGAAAAGGGTGACTATGATTATACCAAAGCTGATTATACAGGACCGATGTGTATCATAATGGGAGCTGAAGATAAAGGTGTTTCTTATGAGAATCTGGCTCTTTGCGATGAGTGGGTGAAAATCCCAATGCTAGGTACTATCGAGTCGCTCAATGTTTCTGTTGCGGCAGGTATTTTGATTTATGAAGCTGTGAAACAAAGAACCAACTAAGATATGAAGAAGAACTTGTTGTTGACGCTCGCCCTCTGTTTGCTGGCACAGTGGAGTGTAGCTCAGACACCCAAATGGGTGGAAAAAGCCAAGCGTGCTGTTTTCTCGGTGGTTACGTATGACGAGAGTGATAAGATACTTAATACGGGAAATGGATTTTTTGTTACCGAGGATGGAATTGCTCTGTCTGATTATAGCTTGTTTAAAGGTGCGCAGCGTGCCGTTGTCATTAATTCGGAGGGCACACAAATGCCTGTGGAAGTTATTATGGGAGCAAATGACATGTATGATGTTGTGAAGTTCCGTGTAGCGATTTCAGGAAAAAAAGTACCTGCATTAGTGGTATCTCCTGTGGCCCCGACTGTAGGTGCAAGCATTTATCTGCTACCTTATTCTACACAGAAAGATCGTTCCTATACTACCGGACAGGTGAAAGAAGAGTCTAAGGTAGATGGACAATATCATTATTATACACTTGATATGCAGCTGAAGGACAAAATGGTAAGTTGTCCGGTAATGACTGCTGAGGGACAAGTATTCGGTTTGGCACAGAAATCTTCAGGAAAAGATACAGCTACCATTTGCTATGCAGTAGGTGCTGATTATGCTATGGCTCAAAAGATAAGTCCTCTTTCTTTCAATGATCATACATTGTTGAGTATCGGCATTAAGAAAGCATTGCCTGAGACAGAAGAACAAGCATTGGTTTATCTCTACATGGCTTCTTCACAGCTTGCGCCGGAGAAATACGCCGGATTGCTGAATGATTTTATAGCTCAGTATCCCAACAGTGCTGACGGTTATCTTCGTCGTGCAAATAATCAAATCTTCCAGTCAAAGGAGGAAAGTTCAATGGATAAGGTAGCAGCTGATATGGATAAGGCACTTGAAGTGGCACAAAAGAAAGATGATGCATACTTCAATCGTGCCAAACTGATTTATGGTTATCAGTTGGATAAACCTGAAAAAACCTATAAAGATTGGACATATGACAGGGCTTTGGATGAGGTTCGTAAAGCGATTGCAATCGAAGCTCTTCCGGTTTATGTTCAGTTGGAAGGCGATATCCAGTTTGCTAAGAAGGACTATGCTGCTGCTTTTGCCAGTTATGAGAAGGTGAATGGTTCCAATATTGCCTCTCCGGCTACATTCTTTAGTGCCGCTAAGACGAAAGAATTGATGGAAGCAGCTCCGGAAGAAGTGTTGGCTTTGATGGATAGTTGTATGGCGCGTTTCGTGCAACCGTACAGTGAAGAAGCTGCTCCTTATCTGCTGGAACGTGCTCAGATGCGCCTGAATGCCGGACAAGGACGCGGTGCGATGCTTGATTATGATGAATACTATAAAGCGGTTCGTGGTAATGTGAATGATGTGTTCTATTATTATCGCGAACAGGCGGCCGTTCAGGCAAAGCAGTTTCAGCGTGCGTTGGATGATTTGGCAAAAGCTATTGAGCTTAATCCGAAAGAGCTGACTTATTTTTCGGAACTTGCGGTGGTGAACATTCGCGTGGGTAGAAATGAGGAAGCAATCAAGGTGCTGAAAGATGCTTTGGAAATTGATCCTAAATATGGTGAAGCCTATCGCCTGATAGGAGTGGCACAACTACAGTTAAAGCAAAACAAAGAGGCTTGTGCTAGCTTCGCGAAAGCCAAGGAACTGGGTGATCCGAATGTTGATGCTTTAATAGAAAAACACTGTAAGTGATAGTATTGCAGATGATATCTTTATAAAAAAGGCTCTGCTTTCACAAGCCGAGCCTTTATCGGGAAACTCCCGTGTCAAAAAAGAATTAGCTAAGTCTAGGTTTTTAAAACAGGTATAAGTGAATTTTTCTTTTGTGTATAATCCTATTAAGTAAATGCATGAAGTTGCAGAATACTGCATAAGATACCAATTTTTTTTCTTGAATGAATCATAAATTGTTGAATACTAAAATAATATTAGAATGAAAAAAGTAATTTGCAGTCAGAAAGCTCCGGGAGCTATTGGTCCTTACAGCCAGGCTATCGAAGCGAATGGAATGATATTTGTATCTGGTCAATTACCTATTGATGCGACTACCGGACAGATGGCAGAAGGTGCTGAAGCACAGGCACGTCAGTCATTGGAGAACATCAAGCATATCCTTGGAGAAGCAGGTTTGACGATGGCAAATATTGTCAAGACTACTGTTTTCCTACAGGATATGTCATTGTTTGCAGATATGAATAAAGTATATGCTACTTATTTTGATGGTGATTTCCCTGCCCGTTCGGCTGTTGCAGTGAAAGCCCTGCCGAAAGATGCTTTAGTGGAGATTGAGTGCATCGCGGTTCGCTAACAAATCGGCAACAATAAAGCTACTGCCTCCCACGAAGATAAAGTCTTCCGGGAGGCTTTTTTCTTGTGCAGCCCGCACGGCAGAGGGAACATCCGGATAGCAATTTCCTTGCAATCCGGCCTCAGAGGCAAGTTGGGCAAGTTCGCTTTCAGGTAATGCACGCCTTACGCTGGCTTTTGTGAAGTAATATTCGGCTTCTTGGGGTAATAATGCTAATACACCGCGTATGTCTTTGTCGTTTACCATACCTATAATCATATGTAGTTTCCGGTAAGATTGCTGTTTCAACTGCTCTGTGATATAGGTGATGCCACCTACATTGTGTCCGGTATCGCATATCAGGGTAGGGGCATCCTGCAATTTTTGCCAGCGTCCCATCAGTCCGGTCAGTTCACAAACATGGGAGAAGCCACTTCGGACAGCCTGCTCACTCAGATTGTATCCGGCTTTTCGTAGTTCTGGGATGGCTGTGAGTAACGTGCGGGTGTTCTTAGTTTGATATAACCCTTTCAGTTCACATTCCAATCCGGGGTAATCATCCTTTTCATCTTCTTCTGCAAAGAGAATGGGAGCACCTACTTCGCGAGCCTTTTTTGTAAATACAGGTTTTGTTTCAGGAGTCGTTTCTCCGATTACGACAGGTATTCCACTTTTAATGATCCCGGCTTTTTCTCCCGCTATCTTTTCTAATGTATTACCCAGAAATTGGGTATGGTCAAAACTAATATTGGTGATGATGCATAGATCCGGGTGTACGATATTGGTGCAATCTAGTTTTCCGCCAAGTCCTACTTCGATAACCGCTACATCTACATGTTCGTCAGCGAAATAGCGGAATGCCATAGCGGTAGTCAATTCAAAGAAAGAAGGATGCAGAGGCTCAAAAAAATCACGTTCTTTTTCTACAAACCGGACTACATATTCTTCCGGGATAGGCTGTCCGTTTATTCGGATACGTTCGCGGAAATCTACGAGGTGCGGAGATGTGTAGAGGCCTACCCGGTACCCCGCTTCCTGCAAGATAGCAGCAAGAGTGTGTGAGCATGAACCTTTGCCATTCGTACCTCCTACATGGATACTGTGGAAGTTCCGGTGCGGGTGTCCGAAGTGTTCATCCAGTGCCAATGTATTCTCCAAACCTTCCTTGTATGCCGAACTTCCCACCTGTTGAAACATAGGGACACTGTTATATAAGTATAATAAAGTGTTCTGATAATCCATCTTTTAAAATATTTAACGAGAAAGCAAACTATTCTCTCTTTTTAATTCCTATCTTAGAAGCTGCAAATATATCAACAATTTAAATCTAAAAGAGTATGGGAGCAAAGAAAAATTTTGTGATTGATACGAACGTAATCCTTCACGACTATAACTGTCTTAAGAATTTCCAAGAGAACGACATTTATCTTCCCATCGTGGTTCTTGAAGAATTGGACAAATTCAAGAAAGGGAATGAACAGATAAACTTCAATGCCCGTGAATTTCTCCGCGAGCTCGATTTAGTTACCGATGACAATCTTTTTAATAAGGGCGCTTCTCTGGGCGAAGGCTTGGGAAGTTTGTTTGTAATAGCCGGTTCGGTGGATGCTCCGGATGTGTTCGACTCATTCCCCGAGCGTATTCCCGATCATAAGATTCTGGCTGTAGTGGACTGGTTGACGCGCCAAAAGAAGGATATGAAAACCATCCTGGTGACAAAAGACGTGAACCTCCGGATGAAAGCACGTTCCATAGGCTTACTTTGCGAAGATTATATCAACGACAAGGTGATAAATGTGGATATATTTGAAAAGTCAAATGAAGTGTTTGAGGGAATTGATCCTGCTTTGATAGACCGGATTTATTCTTCTAGAGAAGGACTGGATATCAGTGAGTTTGATTTCAAAGATATCATCCATCCGAATGAATGTTTTATCTTGAAAAGTGACAGGAACAGTGTACTTGCCCGTTACAATCCTTTTACACATTCCATTTGTCGGGTGAATAAAACAAAGAACTATGGCATTGAACCCCGGAATGCCGAACAAAGTTTTGCTTTTGAAGTGTTGACCGATCCAAACATCAAATTGGTTGCTTTGACAGGTAAAGCCGGTACAGGAAAAACATTGTTGGCGCTGGCAGCTGCCCTTAGTCAAATGAATGACTATAAGCAGATTTTGCTGGCGCGTCCGATTGTTGCTTTATCCAATAAAGACATCGGTTTCCTGCCGGGTGATGCCAAAGAAAAGGTAGCTCCTTACATGCAACCCTTGTTTGATAATCTGAATGTGATCAAACGTCAGTTTGCTTCTAACTCAACAGAGGTAAAACGTTTGGAAGATATGCAGAAAAGTGAGCAACTGGTTATTGAAGCATTAGCTTTCATCCGTGGACGTAGTTTGAGTGAAACTTATTGCATTATTGATGAAGCACAAAACTTGACTCCGCATGAGATAAAAACTATCATAACCCGTGCGGGCGAAGGTACGAAAATGGTGTTTACCGGCGATATCCAACAGATAGACCAACCTTATCTCGACAGTCAGTCCAATGGCTTGGTTTACATGATTGATCGTATGAAAGATCAGAACCTTTTTGCTCACGTAAATTTGTTAAAAGGAGAACGTAGCCAATTAAGCGAATTAGCCAGTAATTTGATGTAACAGAGCTTTATAGGTCGTAAATATGGTGGCAAAGTTATACCCGTAACTTTGCCACCATTTAATTTTATCACACATTTTTATCTTTTTCTTGTCCTATTTGATAAAAAATAATGTATCTTTGCCTCGCCTAAAACAAAACTGTCAAACGAAATGAAACATAAAATTTTTCATCGGTACCTTTCAGCAAAGGTATTGCCGATTTGGACTATTCTGTTGATCGATGTACTGATAATCGTCGTATCCAGCTTATTGGCTTATGCGCTTCGATATGATTTCCGGAGTATTTTCCTGGAATCCTCTACCATTGACAAAACGATTGTATGGACGGTCATTGTCAACTTAGTCTTCTTTAGGGTGTTCCGCACCTATTCCAACGTATTGCGCTTTTCTTCGTTTATAGACATTATGCGCATTTTTGTTTCATTGACGGTGTCTTATGCACTGTTAATGATTTCGAGTGTGCTTTTGGCAAGTTATCTGGATATTCGTCTGGCACCTGTGAGTGTGCTGTTTATGGCGTATATCATTAGCTTTGCCATTATGTCTTGCTCACGTATAGTTGTGAAGATGTTCTATGAACTTCTGAATTTTGATGGAAGTCATAGTGCCAACGTCTTTATATATGGTGCTAAGGAAGCGGGAGTGAACATTGCGAAAGCGTTGCGCGTCAACCTGCGTAACCACTATCGTCTGCGTGGTTTCATAGCGGATGAGCCGGAACTGATTAATAAGGTGATGATGGGCGTAAAGGTATTCCCGAATGACGAGTCTCTGATTGATGTATTGAATGACCGCGATGTGCATACAATTATTATTTCGCCGGCCAAAATGGAAGAACTGAAGAAGTCTGATATGGCCGACCGTCTTCTGGCACACAACATCAAGCTTATGACTGCACCTCCTTTGAGCGAGTGGAGCGGACAGACTTTGAACCGTACTCAGTTGAAAGAAATTCAGATTGAAGATCTTCTGCAACGCGATCCTATTGAAATAGATATTCATAAGGTAGCTTCCCATCTTGAAGGAAAGCGCGTAATGATTACCGGTGCTGCCGGTTCTATCGGTAGCGAAATAATGCGTCAGGTAGCTTCCTTCAATCCTTATAAGCTAATTCTGGTAGATCAGGCGGAGACTCCGTTGCATGATATTCGTCTGGAATTGCAGGATCGTTGGCGTGACATTGATGCAGAGACTATTATTGCGGATATTTCCAATGCTACGCGTATGGAAGATATCTTCAAGGAATACCAACCGCAATACATTTTCCATGCAGCGGCTTATAAGCATGTGCCGATGATGGAAGATAATGTTTCCGAGTCCATTCAGATCAATGTGTTCGGTACGCGTACACTGGCTGATCTGGCTGTAAAATACGGTGCTGAGAAGTTTGTAATGATCTCTACGGATAAGGCTGTAAATCCGACCAATGTAATGGGATGCTCCAAGCGTATCTGTGAGATTTATGTGCAGTCTTTAGCTAAGAAACTTCAGGAGAAAGGCGGGCATGTGACGCAATTCATTACAACACGTTTCGGTAATGTGCTAGGTTCTAATGGCTCGGTAATTCCACGTTTTCGCGATCAGATTCAACGTGGTGGTCCTGTAACTGTGACACATCCTGAAATTATCCGTTATTTTATGACTATTCCCGAAGCTTGCCGTCTGGTACTTGAAGCCGGTAGCATGGGTAATGGTGGTGAGATTTATATCTTTGATATGGGTAAACCGGTGAAGATTGTGGATCTTGCCAAGCGTATGATCAGTCTTTCCGGACGTACGGATGTGAAGATTGAGTTCACTGGATTGCGTCATGGTGAAAAACTGTATGAAGAGTTGCTGAATGTGAAAGAGCTGACAAAGCCGACTTATCATGAGAAGATTATGATTGCTACAGTTCGCGAATATGATTATGATGAGGTGAAGCAACGCATTCAGAAGTTGATAGAGGTTAGTTACACGTATGATCAGATGCAGATTGTAGCTGCTATGAAGGATATTGTTCCTGAGTTTATCAGCAAGAATTCATGCTTTGAAGCCTTGGATAAGAAACCCGAATAAAGAAAAAGTTCCTCTGTAAAGGAAACGCCAATATATGTAATGCCCCGTAACGATATATGTTAGATATGCTAACAATATATGTTACGGGGCATTACTTATAATGATATGTTGTGCGGTTCCTGTTTATTTTTTGCTGGAGAAATATTTCATGAACTGAGTACGTTCGAAGGTATTTACTCCATTCAAGTCGCTAACATTCAGCATTCCCTTGAATTGAGGAATGTTTTCCATGCCTTTGCGATCCATCCATAAGTTCAGGAAGTGGATATATTCTCCTGCAAGGGCATAACTGTTCTGATAGAATGCGCTACAAATCTCTACAGCTGAAGCTCCTGCCAAAATTGCTTTTACAATGCCTTCGGGAGAGTGAATACCGCCTGATGCTGCATAATCCAACTTATTCACAGCTGCGGAAGCGATACCGATCCAGCGTAAGGCTTTAACCAGGTCAGCTCCTGTGCTGAATACATTTCCTGAGATTTGCTTCATCTTTTCGATATCAATATCCGGTTGATAGAAGCGGTTGAACAATACCACGGCAGCTGCTCCGTTTGCATATAATTGATCTATCAGAGCTATCGGATTAGTCAGGTTATCACCCAGCTTCATGATGATCGGAATACGTACCGTCTTTTTGATGTGGCTGAGAATATCAATATGGCGTTGTTCGAATGAACCGTAATTGTATTGCATATCTGTCTGGAGAGCCAGGATATTGATTTCTATAGCATCAGCTCCTGCCGCTTCCATTTGTTGCGCAAATCCTACCCATTCAGCATCCTGATAGCAGTTTATGCTGGCAATAACAGGAATGGGGCATACTTTTTTAGTATCCTTGATCAGTTCCAGATACTCTGACAGTTTATGTTGGCGGACGTATTCTACCAAGTAATCACTGCCTTCAGGATACATATTCGGATCTCCCAGCCAGTCAGCTTCCAACATGATCTGCTCTTCAAAAAGAGATTTCAGAACAATGGCACCGACACCGGCTTCATAGAATTTCTGATTTTTTTCAGCACTATCAGTTAAACCTGAGCTGCTGACGATAATCGGGTTTCTTAATTCTAACCCGGCAAAAGTAGTTTTTAATGTTGCCATGGTAATAATGTTTAATGAATAATGATTAATACGTTCTGTCTCCAAAGATTTTGCTTCCTACGCGTATCAGAGTACTTCCAGCAGCAATAGCTTGGTGATAATCGTGGGACATTCCCATGGACAACTCCCGAAAAGCCTCCGTGTCGGCAAACCATGAGTCTTTCACTTCTTTGAAGAAGCTACTTAATGAACAAAATTCCTTCTCTATTTGTTCATTGTCGTCTGTATTTGTTGCCATACCCATCAGACCGCATAATTGTATGTTACTGAGAGTTTTCCATTCACCGGCTGCTAACATTTCCCGACATTCGCCAAAACTAAAACCAAATTTAGTTTCTTCTTCTGCAATGTGCAGTTGCAACAGGCAGTTGACTACTTTTCCGGCTTTTGCAGCTTGCTTATTGACTTCTACAAGGAGTTTGTATGAGTCAATTCCGTGGATCAGAGCCACGTAGGGCACGATAAACTTGATTTTATTGGTTTGCAGATGCCCGATAAAGTGCCATTCAATGTCTTTGGGAAGACTTTCGTACTTGGCAGTCATTTCCTGTACTTTGCTTTCTCCGAATATTCGTTGTCCGGTGCGATAGGCTTCTTCTATCGCTTCATTGGGGTGAAATTTGGAGACAGCTACCAGTCGCACCCCATCAGGCAGTTCGCTTAGCACTTGTTGAAGATTCTCTGCAATATTCATGATTAGAAAATTGAAATATGAAATTCAAAAGTTGAAGATCAAAGCGTTCTGTGTTTACGCTAATCACTTCAACTTTCAATTCTCAAAAGATTAAACTTCCGGTTTGTCATTGGGTTCCGCGCTATACGGATATACATCCATAAGGGGTGTTTCGGATACTAAAGCAATCTGGTAATCCGCCATCGTACCCTTCATGCCTTCATCCAGTTTCTTAACAGCATCGCGCAGGTCGGCAGCTTGTACCAATACCTGAGTGGATGTTTTCTTTTCAGCTCCACTCTTTTCGTCCAGAGTAATAAAGATCAGTTTACACTTGAACCAGCGGTCGGCGGCCTCTTCTTCGCTGGGGAATAATTCACTATAGTTGGCACGTTTGATGTCTGATACTGTAAATTCGCCTGAAATAAACGGCGTCATTTCTTCAATGATGCGTGCTTCCGCTTCCGTAAAGCTGAGTGCGTCCACCAAATAAGGTTCTGTAACTTTCTTGTTCATACCGTTTTCCATCACTTTTTCGTAACGGATCTTGCACTCAAACCATGTATGCATTGCCATAATTCCTTTGTTTTTTTAATTATGAATTTATATTCTTGTTATAAAACTGACTACAAAGATAATGCAATTTGAGTGCATAACTTTCATGCTCGCATGAAAAAGTTATGCTGAAATGCAGCTTATCTTCTCTAAAGATAAACGAAAAAAGGAGAATTTGTTCGATAGAAAAGAAAGAAGTTTTTTTATTGTTTCTTTTTATGACTAGCTTTTCATCCTTGAAAATGTACTTCTACATAATTTGTCTCATAGTATCAGAAATATGTGTTGTCAAATAAAAGAGCCTAAATAGAGGCAATCGCCTGTATATCATTGATTGGAGGTAGTGTGATTTCTCGCTGTTATTGCTGTTCTTTGGCGCGTTAAACCTATAAAAACAACAAAATTATGGTAGTAGCTTATTTAAGAGTAAGTACAGAAAAACAATTTCTGGCTAATCAACGTGAAGAACTTCTGCGTTTTGCAGAGAGGAATGGATTGCAGATTGACAAGTGGTACACCGAAACGGTGAGTGGTAGTGTGAGAAGCAAAGACCGGAAGTTATCGGGGGTGTTGAACCGAATGCAAAGAGGTGACTCGCTGATTGTGACGGAAATTTCAAGATTAAGTCGTACAATGTTGGAAATCATGACGATTCTTAATTCTTGTATCAAGAAAGAAATTGTTCTGTACAGCACAAAAGAGGGGTATGTATTTCAAAATGACATGAACAGCAAGGTATTGGGGTTCGCATTCGGATTAATGGCAGAGATAGAACGTAATCTGATTTCCATGCGAACAAAAGAAGCATTGGCAAGGCGCAGGCAAGAGGGGGTAAAACTGGGACGAAAGAAAGGAACCTGTCCTGCTATGAGGGTACTTCGTGAGAACAAAAGGCGTTTGATAAAAGATGCTCAACGAGGTGTTTCCTGTTCGGAGTTGGCTCGCCAGATGGGAGTATCCCGAACTACTATGCATCGTTTCCTGAAGTGTAACTAATGAGAAAACGAGTTGACAAGTTCCTGTTTCCAGGCACTTTAGTCAACTCGTTTCTCCGGGCAGTGGAATTCTTAACTATCCTACGGGAATTTCTTTATCTTCGTTTTTTTCTTTCATGCTTTTTCCACGTTTATGCAAACTCTTCAGTTCAAATGACAACATGATGCGGAAGAATCCGATAATCAGGAATGCGAATGAAATCATGTAAACTGCATAGAGAGCGCCTATTGCCGGTTGCCATAAGATGATGAGCGAACAAATTACGGCTAATATGCCGAAAGCAATATACCAGCCCCAGTCTCTTGTACCATATCTTTTCAGATCCATGGCATAGCCGACGGATGAGAAGCCCCGGAACATCAGCCAGAATGCAATAATGAAAGGAATAACTTCCATACTTAGTAATGGATAAGCTATCAGGTAGAAACCGAATATCATGTCGATGATACCTCCGGCCAGATACCAGCCCCAACTGGATACATTTTTCCGGTTGCTTACAGCAAAAGAAATCTCCAGCAAACCGCTGAATAACATGGATATACTGAACAGGATACTCAAAACAGCGTAGCCGCTTAACGGTGCGAACATCAGGCTGACGGCAACTACTACGTAGAGTATGCCAAGCAAGAGAGAGATCCACCAGTTTTTTACTTCGCATTGAAGTTCGTCAAATAAAGTTTTCATGCAAATCGAATTTTAAATGGTTATTGTAATCATGTTTGTGAGAGTAACAATTTACAGTTGGAAAAGTTTTGAACGAACTTTTCTAACAGTTCGTTTGTTATATAAACATATAAAAAAAAGAAAATTATGGCTACAACAAAATTTAAGGGACAACCGGTTAAGATTATCGGTGAGTTTATAAAAACAGGAACAGTTGCTCCTGATTTCGAGTTAGTAAAGACTGACCTTTCTTCTTTTTCTTTGAAAGATATGAAAGGAAAGAATGTGATATTGAATATCTTCCCGAGTTTGGACACTAGTGTTTGTGCAACGTCTGTGCGCAAGTTCAATAAGTTGGCAGCAAGTCTGCCTGACACCGTGGTATTGGCGATTTCCAAAGACTTACCTTTTGCTCACGCTCGTTTCTGTACGACGGAAGGTATTGAAAATGTAATTCCTTTGTCTGATTTCCGTTTTTCGGATTTCGATGAAAGCTATGGCGTGCGTATGGCAGATGGACCATTGGGCGGTTTGCTGGCACGTGCAGTAGTTATCATTGGTAAAGATGGAAAAGTGATGTATACTGAACTGGTACCCGAAATCACTCAGGAGCCGGATTATGACAAAGCAATAGAGGCTGTGAAGAAATAGTAAATTCAGATTTTTAAATAGCAATAAAAAAGATAAGGTGCACAAGGGGCGTGAGGCTATTGTCACCTTATCTTTTTTATATAGTGAGTTGGCGTGTGAATTGATTGTGGATTATCTTTTGTGTATTTTATTTGCTTTATGGTGAGTAACTGACTTTTTTTGTTTTACTTTGTACCATGAAATCAAGTATTAATAGATAACAAAGAAAAATGGAACGAGGTTTAAAAGACTACGCCTTACTCATGCTGAAAGGTGTGGGAATGGGAGCAGCCGATGTGGTTCCCGGAGTATCGGGAGGAACAATTGCTTTTATTGTGGGAATTTATGATGAACTGATAGATTCGATAAAAAGCATCAACGGAAAAAGTTTAAAGTTGTTTTTTACAGGAAAATGGGGGGCGTTCTGGAAAGCCATTAATGGTAATTTTTTAATTTCCATTGTAGCTGGAATTGCTGTCAGTGTATTTTCGTTGGCTAAGATTATTACATGGTTGCTTACGGATCATCCGGTAATGGTTTGGGCTTTCTTTTTCGGACTGGTGCTGGCTTCCACCTGGTTTGTGGGGAAAGATATAAAGGAGTGGAATAAGAAAACAATTCCGGCTTTTATCATAGGAGTGGCAGTTGCTTATTACATTACAGTGGCAACTCCTGCTGAAACGCCATCCAATCTGTTTTTTATTTTCCTTTGTGGTGCGATTGCTATTTGTGCAATGATCTTGCCGGGGATATCGGGTAGTTTTATTTTGGTACTGTTAGGCAAATACTTCTATATAATGGAAGCGGTCAAGACATTTGATATAGCGACTTTATTAGTATTCTTGGCAGGCGCCTGTATAGGTATAACTACTTTTTCACGAGTTCTTTCATATGCGTTAAAGAACTTTCGTAATATTACGTTGGCGGTATTGACCGGCTTTATGCTGGGGTCCCTTAATAAGGTATGGCCATGGAAAGAAACAATTGAAACGTTCACGGACAGTCATGGAGTAGTGAAGCCACTGGTTGAAGCGAATATCCTTCCTAATCAATATATTGTTGAAGCTGTAGTATTGATGATTGTTGGTTTCTTCCTGGTATATTTTTTGGAGAAGCTTTCTACACGTAGCGCTAAATAAGGATACCCCTTACAATATAAAAAAACAGAGAGTAAAGCGATCAGCTTTACTCTCTGTTTTTTTATTGCAATGCTTTTATGATATTTTGCATATAAACAGCCAGATCTTCCCGGTCTTCATTTTCCATCATAGCCTGCATCTTCTCCAGTTCTTTCAGATCAAAGGGGCGGGTGCACTTCTGATTGTACTTTATGAAGTTTTCCTTATCATGCAGCGTCATGTAGAGAACGGTCAACTTTTCATTGATACCTTCAAATTCCGGTTCTAACTCACAAACACGTTCAAAAGCTATTTTCGCATAATCCAGATACCCGATTTCCATGCTGTGCATACCTATTTCATTCCAGGTATCAGCGCTAGGAGCACAATTCAAGGCCTTTGCCCATTGCTTTATTCCCTTTTCGTAGTCACCTTCTTCGACGTACATGCGGCCTTCAATCAGGTAGGCTTCAGGATCTTTCGGTTCCAGCTTTTGGGCTTTCTTACAATACTGGTGCGCTTTGCGCTTCTTTTTCATTTTGGAAAGGCAAAGCCCTGCATTAGCATATAGGCTGGGTAGAGTAGGTGCGGGAGTTTCTTCCGCTTCGTTAGCCTGGATTGCTTTTTCCAGATTTTCGTATCCTTCCTCCCATTCGCCTTTGGATACCTTGCATAAACCGATATAGGTATAGACAAACTCAGGAGCCAGCCCATGCATCTGCTCAGCTTTCTGATAACATTCCAACGCTGCATCCTCATTACCCAACTGGTAAAAACAATGCCCTTTCATTACATAGGCGTCTGTAAATTCGTCATCACCTACCAATGCATAGTCGCAGGCATCAATTGCCTGGTCGAAGTTCAGATCTTCAAAATGGCATCTTGCCAGTCCGAACCAGTAGGGAGCCGAATATGGGTTCTGATCTATCAGCTGGTTATATAGAGGAATTGCTTCTTCTATCATACCTTTCCCATAGTAACAGTCTGCAACTACGGCAATGTAAGCTTCTTCATCGGCATATTCTTCCTTTACCGGGTTGAGCCATGCCAGAGCCTTGTCCGGATAGCCCATATCGAGGTACATATAAGATACATCAACTACATTTGCCAGGTCCTCTTTATCTTCAATCGTATCGAGTAGCTGTTCGGCATCATCCAGCTTACCTTCACTCAGCAGCAAGTGGGCGCGTACCACCTTGGCTTCCGGCGAATAGGTATCGGGAAGGTTTTCGATGATTTCACGTGCCTTTGCTCTTTTTCCGCTATCCAGATGCAGGTAAGCATATTCTATCATTAATGCCGTACTGTCGGGATGTAGCTTTAGGCCATATTCTGCAATTTCTAAAGCCTTATCATAATTCTTTTTGGTGCCATACCAGTCGGCAAGGTCAGCCAAATCGTCTGCGTCCAGATAAAATGGTTGTTTCGCGGACATTGCCGATTCATATTGTTCGGCAAGTTCCTGAAGTTCTTTATCTCTGCCGGACAGCAGGTTTTTATTGCTCATTAATAGTTTACTCCTATAATCCTTACTTTATTTGTTAATCTTGCCCCAGGTATCTTTCAACCCTACAGTACGGTTGAATACCATCTTTTCCGGTGTGGAGTCCGGATCTACATTGAAGTAACCGATGCGCTGGAACTGCAAGTAAGTAAGCGGTTTCATGCCTGCGGCATATTTCTCAATGTAGCAATGGGGCAGTATATGCAATGAATCCGGGTTGATGATTTCTTTCATCGCTTCCAGGGCATCGCAGTTTTTAGCTTCGCGAATAGCGGCAAGCTCGTCGCGTGGGTTCTCCACTTTCCACAGGCGGTCATAGAGGCGTACTTCGGCTTCGAGACAATGGTCGCAGCTAACCCAATGCAGGGTACCTTTCACCTTACGGTTTGCTTCGGGCATACCGCTCTTGGTGTTCGGGTCGTATTCGCAATATACTTCAACTACTTCTCCGGCTTCATTTTTCTTGCAACCGGTACATTTTACGATATAAGCACTCTTCAGGCGCACTTCCTGTCCCGGAGTCATACGGAAGTATTTCTTAGGAGCATCCTCCATGAAGTCTTCACGTTCCATCCACAGTTCACGGCTGAATTCGATGAAGTGACTGCCTTCTTCCGGTTTTTCCGGATTATTGATAGCTTCCAGCTCTTCCACTTGTCCTTCGGGGTAGTTGGTAATTACCAGCTTCACCGGATTCACAACGGCAGATACACGAATTGCGCGGGAATTAAGGTCTTCGCGCAGGGCGCTTTCCAGCAAGGCAAATTCATTGAGCGCATCATAAGTGGTATATCCGATTTTATCGATAAACTTGTGGATAGACTCAGGAGAATATCCGCGACGGCGGAAACCACAGATAGTCGGCATACGGGGATCATCCCATCCGTTCACCAGTTTCTCTTTTACCAGAGTCAACAGATTACGTTTGCTCATCAGCGTATAGCTGAGGTTCAGTTTATTGAACTCATACTGGTGAGGACGGTTATCATTCAAATCCTGTCCTTCTTTCACCCAGTCTACAAAAAGATCGTAGAGCGGACGGTGAGGAACGAATTCCAACGTACAGAGAGAATGGGTTACGCCTTCGAAGTAGTCGCTTTGTCCATGTGCGAAGTCATACATCGGATAAGCTTTCCAAGTGGTGCCCGTGCGATGGTGCGGATGGTTCACTACACGGTAAATGATGGGATCGCGGAAGTGCATGTTCGGATTCGCCATGTCAATCTTGGCACGGAGCACCATGGCACCTTCTGCTATTTCACCTGTATTCATTTTCTTGAACAGGGAGAGGCTTTCTTCTATCGGGCGGTTGCGGTAGGGACTTTCCACACCCGGTTGGGTAGGAGTACCTTTCTGTTGTGCTATTTGCTCGGATGTCTGTTCGTCAATATATGCTTTACCTTCTTCAATGAGGCGGATGGCAAAGTCCCACAATTGCTGGAAGTAATCGGACGCATAGTATTCATTACCCCATTGGTAACCCAGCCATTGAATATCTTCCTTGATGGCTTCTACATATTCCACATCTTCCTTGGTAGGATTGGTATCATCGAAACGCAGATTGCAGATGCCATTGTGGTCGGCTGCAATACCAAAATCAAGGCAAATAGCCTTGGCGTGACCGATGTGGAGGTATCCGTTGGGCTCGGGCGGAAAACGCGTTTGCACCTTACCACCGTTTTTACCCTCTTTTAAATCTTTCTCAACAATTTGTTCAATGAAGTTGAGGCTCTTTTTTTCGCCTACTTCTTCGCTCTTAATATCTGCCATAATGGTATGTATATATTCTAAAAATCAAGCTACAAAAGTAAGACATTTTTTTCGTTTATCCTTATTTCACGGGAATATATCCACTCTTTTTAATGATTTCCTGACCGGCAGGTGACAGGATGAAACTGATGAGTGGGTTTACTTGTCCGGTGTTTTCCGTATTATAGTAATAATACAGAGGTCGTACGATGGGGTAACTCTTGTCTGTGGCACTTTCCATTGTGGGCGGCGCAAAGTGTTTGCCGTCATAAGATACGGAAAGTGACTTGACGCGAGGGGAGAGATAAGCCAGTCCTACGTACCCTATTGCTCCCTTCGTCTGACTGACGGATTGGATAATGGCTCCGGTGGCGGGCATGGAAAGGCTGCTACTCATATAATTTTTATTTTTGAGAACGCTTTCCTTGAAAAACTCATAGGTGCCCGAAGATGTTTCACGGGAATATACTACGATTTTACGATCATCTCCGCCCACTTGTTTCCAATTCGTGATTTTTCCCCGGAAGATATCTTCCAGCTGTTGGCGTGTCAGCTGTTTCACGGGGTTGGAAGGATGTACCACGACGGCGAGGGCATCGTAGGCGACGATTACTTCTTCTACTTCCTTGCCTGCGGACTTTACTTTCATTTTCTCGCTGAACTTGATGGGGCGGGATGCCATGGCAATATCCGTCGTTCCGTCCATTAAAGCGGAAATGCCCACGCCGGTGCCGCCACCCGTGACGGTAACCCGGGCATCGGGATTGAGCGCCATAAACCTTTCGGCAGTCTGTTGTGCTACAGGGAGTACGGTGTCACTGCCCTTAATACGCTGTGCTTGCATGCTGCTTGCAGCTAATGTCAGGAGTAGGATAATACTTATTCTTTTCATAATAGGTATTGTTTATAATTACTTTAATGTAGTAAACTAACGATAGTATAACAACCTTCATACTACTCTTTTTGTTTATTGTCTGCAAATAAAGCAATCGTGTATTACGATGCTATTACAAAGCTTGTGTTTTTGCGGGTTGTAACGCTTTTGTAATATGTTTGAAACATTTCTTTCAAATGTTAGTCACACTCTCTTAACATCAGCCCCGTTTCTTTGCATGCAGGATATCAACAGGTATTTATGAAGAAACTTTTTGAAAAAATAGTAGAAGGTATATTGGCTTGCAGTGGTTTCGTAACAAGCATTACCATTGTGCTTATCATCCTGTTTCTCTTTTCCGAGGCGTTGGGATTGTTCAACAGCCGGGTGATTGAAGAGGGATATGTATTGGCATTGAATAAAGATAATAAGGTTACTGAGCTGACACCGGCTCAGATAAAAGATGTTTTCGACGAGGAAATAACAAACTGGAATGAGGTCGGAGGGCAGGATATGCCTATCCGGCTTTTCCGTTTGGAGGATATCACCCGGTATTATACCGAAGAAGAACTGGGTCCTTCTTATGAACACGCCGGAGCAAGGATTACCGAGTTGGTGGAGCGTACACCGGGCATCATTGCTTTTGTGCCGCAACAGTTTATTGTCCGGCAAGACTCTGTACACTTGTTACGCGATAATACGATTTCAGTGAAAGACGTCTTTGCCGGTGCCGAATGGTTTCCTACGGCTACACCTGCCGCGCAATTTGGCTTTTTGCCACTGATAACGGGTACATTATGGGTGAGTCTTTTTGCCATTCTAATTGCTCTTCCGTTTGGCCTTTCGGTAGCTATCTATATGTCCGAAGTGGCAAATCCTAAGGTACGTAATTTGTTGAAGCCGATAATTGAGTTACTGAGTGGTATTCCGTCAGTGGTATATGGCTTCTTCGGATTGATAGTCATTGTGCCGCTCATACAGAAAGTGTTCGACTTGCCGGTTGGCGAAAGCGGTCTGGCGGGAAGTATCGTATTGGCAATAATGGCATTGCCCACGATTATCACTGTGACAGAAGATGCCATGCGCAACTGTCCCCGTGCCATGCGTGAAGCCAGTCTGGCATTGGGAGCTTCGCAATGGCAAACTATATATAAGGTGGTGATACCCTATTCTGTATCGGGCATCACTTCCGGAGTAGTGCTGGGCATCGGACGCGCCATCGGAGAAACGATGGCGGTATTGATGGTGACAGGCAATGCGGCCGTTATACCGCATACCATTCTGGAGCCGTTGCGCACCATTCCTGCTACGATTGCAGCGGAACTGGGAGAAGCACCTGCCGGAGGAGCTCATTATGAAGCTTTATTCCTTCTGGGAGTAGTATTGTTCTTTATCAGTTTGCTGATCAACTTCACGGTGGAAGCTGTATCGGCCCGGAAAAGATAGTGTTTTACAGAGAAAAGTAAAATGAGTATGATAGATAGGAAACATCTTTCGCAACGCATTGCATTCGGTACATTCCGTTTGCTGAGTCTGACGGTGGTAGGGATACTCTTTGCCATTCTCGGCTTTATTATATATAAAGGTATAGGAGTTATCAGTTGGGAGTTTCTGACTACCGCGCCGAAGGACGGCATGACGGCAGGTGGTATTTGGCCTGCCATCGTCGGAACATTCTATCTGATGATAGGCAGTGCCCTGTTTGCCTTTCCGGTGGGAGTAATGAGTGGTATTTATATGAATGAATACGCTCCGAAGGGCTGGATCGTTCGTCTTATCCGCATGATGACGAATAATCTGAGCGGGATACCTTCCATTGTCTTTGGTCTTTTCGGTATGGCCCTGTTCGTTAACTATATGGGGTTTGGCGATAGTATCCTTGCCGGCTCTCTTACATTGGGATTGCTCTGCGTGCCTTTGGTGATCCGTACTACCGAAGAAGCGCTGAAAGCTATTCCCGATACCCTGCGTGAAGGAAGCCGGGCTTTGGGAGCTACCAAATTGCAAACCATCTGGCATGTGATTCTGCCAATGGCCATGCCGAATGTGATAACAGGGCTTATTCTTGCTTTGGGACGTGTTTCCGGTGAGACCGCACCCATCCTGTTTACTTGTGCCGCTTATTTTCTTCCTCAGTTGCCCACAAGTATCCTCGATCAGTGCATGGCATTGCCTTATCATCTATATGTTATTTCTACCAGTGGTACGGATATGGAAGCTCAGCTTCCGCTGGCTTATGGCACTGCTTTGGTTTTAATAATAATCATTCTCTTTGTCAATCTTCTGGCAAATGCCTTACGGAAGTATTTTGAGAAAAAAGTAAAGATGAACTAACGGGAATAATAAACAGTAAATGAAATGATTGGTAAAATAGAAGCAAATAATGTAAACTTCTGGTATGGTGACTTTCATGCTCTGAAAGGTATCAGTATGTCGATAGAAGAACGTTCGGTGGTAGCCTTTATCGGTCCTTCGGGATGTGGCAAGTCCACTTTCCTGCGGTTATTCAACCGTATGAACGATCTGATTCCCAATACCCGCCTGACAGGTGAAATCCATATTGACGGAAAGGATATCTACGGAAAAGATGTCCAGGTGGATGAGCTCCGTAAGAAAGTAGGTATGGTGTTCCAGCGTCCTAATCCTTTTCCAAAAAGTATTTTCGAGAATGTGGCCTATGGTCTTCGGGTGAACGGGGTGACGGACAATAGTTTTATCCGTCAGCGTGTGGAAGAGTCCTTGAGGGGGGCCGCCTTGTGGGAAGAAGTAAAGGATAAGCTGAAGGTTTCCGCTTATGCACTTTCCGGCGGACAACAGCAACGCCTCTGCATAGCCCGCGCCATGGCTGTGTCTCCCTCCGTATTGCTGATGGACGAGCCGGCTTCTGCGCTCGATCCTATTTCTACGGCTAAAGTAGAAGAGCTTATTCACGAGTTGAAAGAACAGTATACAATTGTTATCGTTACACACAATATGCAGCAGGCTGCACGCGTTAGTGATAAAACAGCATTCTTCTATTTGGGGCAAATGGTGGAATTTGACGATACTAAGAAGATATTTACGAACCCTGAGAAAGTGGAGACTCAGAACTATATTACGGGACGTTTTGGGTAAGCATTTGTTTCATTGCTTTCCTCTAATTAATCATACAAGTAATCTTAAAATAGAAATTTATGGTAAAGTTTATCGAATCGGAACTCGTCTTACTTAAAAAGGAAATAGACGAAATGTGGACCTTAGTGTATAACCAGCTCGATCGGGCAGGGGAGGCAGTCCTGACCTTCGACCGCGAACTGGCGCAGCAAGTGTTGGTGCGCGAACGTCGCGTGAATGCCTTGGAATTGAAAATAGACAGTGACGTAGAAGATATTATTGCCCTGTACAATCCCGTAGCCATTGATCTGCGTTTTGTGCTTGCCATGCTGAAGATCAATACAAACCTGGAACGGTTGGGGGACTTTGCCGAAGGTATAGCCCGTTTCGTGCTGAACTGTAAAGAGCCTGTCCTCGATCCGGACCTTTTGAAACAATTACGTCTGGAAGAAATGCAGGTGCAAGTACTTGCCATGCTGGAACTTGCCAAAAAGGCTCTTCAGGAAGAGAGTCAGGATTTGGCAACTTCAGTCTTTGCTAAAGACAATTTGCTGGATGAAATAAACGCTGAAGCCACTACCATTCTGGCAGGTTATATTGCTAAACATCCGGACAGTGTTCTTCCTTGCCTGAACCTGGTAAGTGTCTTCCGTAAGTTGGAGCGTTCCGGCGATCATATTACCAACATTGCCGAAGAAATAGTCTTCTTTATCGATGCAAAAGTGTTAAAACATAGCGGAAAAACGGACGAACATTATCCTTTAAGCAAGAAATAAGCTCTTTTTTAGGTAAAATTTAGCGTTTGTTAGAAAAATGCTATATATTTGTCCATTGAAAACGATTGCGGATGTAGAAAGGCTGCATAATTGGTAATAAAACCAAAGAAATTTCAAAAAGATGTTATAAGACATGTTTTTTAATTTGGTAAGTAACCTGAAAAGCCGCTATATTTGCACCGTTATCCTGAAAACAATCTTTTTACCTTAAAAAAAAACTAATACCTATTGAAAACTGAAAAATGGGGCTTTGTGAAAAGCTCCATTTTTTTGTACCTATATTCCCCTTTATTTCGTATCTTTGGAGAAGATTAGCTGCATCCCGGCAGAACTTTTTCATGCAAGCATGAAAGTTGTGCGCTCAATTTGCATTATCTTTGTGTTCTCCAAATAAGGAATTATAAATCATTAAATCGTAAACTGAATTATGTTTTCCGGAATAGTAGAAGAATGTGCCATTCTCGTGGCATTGGTAAAAGAACAAGAGAACGTACACTTCACGTTCAAGTGCTCATTTGTAAATGAATTGAAGATAGACCAGAGTGTATCTCATAACGGCGTATGCCTTACGGTAGTCAGCATGACAGAGGATACCTATACGGTTACAGCCATGAAGGAAACATTGGAGCGCTCCAACCTCGGGCGGCTGAACGTAGGAGATAAGGTGAATGTAGAGCGCAGTATGATGATGAACGGTCGCCTCGACGGACATATTGTGCAGGGACATGTAGATCAGACTGCCACCTGTATCAGTGTAGAAGATGCCGAAGGAAGTTATTACTTCACTTTCCGGTATGCTTTCGATAAGGAGATGGCAAAGCGGGGATACATCACAGTGGACAAAGGCTCTGTAACGGTGAACGGTGTTAGTCTGACGGTGTGTAATCCAACGGACGATACTTTCCAGGTAGCTATCATTCCTTATACTTTCGAATATACCAATTTTCACGATATCAAAGTTGATAGCGTAGTGAACATTGAATTTGACATTATCGGCAAATATATCAGCCGGATGCTCCAGTTTAAATAATAGTTCACCACAGATTACACAAATAGCACAGAAATATTATCCTTTTATAATCAGTGTTTATCCGTGCAATCTGTGGTGCAATAAAAACATATATCAAATGGACTTTTTACAATTAGTAGCCTCCCGTCAGAGTGACCGCGCTTATGATATGACACGTCCTGTAGAGCCCGAGAAACTGGAACGGATACTGGAAGCTGCCCGTCTGGCACCATCGGCTTGTAATGCGCAACCGTGGAAGTTTGTCGTAATCAATGATCCGGAACTTTCCGTTAAGGTAGGCAAAGCTACTGCCGGACTGGGGATGAATAAATTTGCTAAGGATGCCCCCGTTCATATCCTGGTTGTGGAAGAATCGATGAATGTCACTTCATTTCTGGGTGCAAAGATTAAGGATAAGTATTTTCCCTTGATAGATATAGGTATTGCCACTGCTCATATCACTTTAGCTGCCGAGAGTGAGGGATTAGGTTCTTGTATTCTTGGCTGGTTTGATGAGAAAGAGATTAAGAAGCTGGCCGGTATTCCATCTTCTAAGCGCTTGCTATTGGTTATCACCATCGGCTACTCTGTAAAAGAGAAGAGAAAGAAGGCGAGGAAACCGAAGGAAAAGGTGGTTTCTTACAATAAATACTGATTCAGTGATAAAGGGTTAGTGATAAGTGATTAACAGACTGCGTTATGACACCGCATGGTACTAATCACTTATCACTAACCCTCTAAATTAAAGATCTTTCAGTAGCACATGGCTTGCACTCTTATAATATTCTTCCCGTGCATTCATTAATACTTCCCATTGTTCGCTGAACTCCTTGTCCTTATCTATTTTGAAATCCTCCGAACCATGCGTGTCCAGTCTGTCTAACAACAGTGCGACGTTCATCTTATTGATATCCATGGAGGGTTGATAGCCGATATCTTCATTGTTTTCGTCCACTACTTCATGCAATAGATTTATTTCTTGTAACTCATATAGAATCTGGTGTGTCAACCGGATTGGTATCTGACACTCTTCGGATATTTCTTCTGCTGTATATGGTTTTGCATTCTCCTCAAATCTTTTGGCAATGAGGGACATGATAAGGATAGCCACGAAATCCCGATATCTCCGGCTGATATTTTTGGTGTCTTTGTCAAAACTGAAGTTCCGTATGTTTTGTCCCGCATACGTCAGTTCTGCACCAAACAGGCAGATTGTCCACGATATTTGTAACCATAGCAGGAATAGGGGAAGGGCGGCGAAACTACCATAAATAGCATTGTAACGCGATACCCACAACTGACCACTGATGTATAGAAACTGGAATGCCTGGTGTGCCGTTCCTGCAAGAACCCCTGCAATGAGCGCATGCTTGAACTTCACTTTAGTGTTCGGCATATAGATGTACAGTCCTGTAAACATGAACCAGGTCAGGGCAAAAGGTATGAGGCGGATCAGGAATTTCAGGATAGGGGCAAGCAGTACAAAGTCTTCAATGTACTTCAGCGTTGTGCTCATGAAGATGGAGAGACCACCCGAAATTACAATCAGGATAGGCATCAGCAGGAACATGGAGAAGTAGTCCGTAATTTTACGGTACATACTTCGTGCCTTTTTTATTTGCCAGATGCGGTTGAAGGTGATTTCAATATTGGTGATCAGATTGATAACCGTCCATAGCAACATGATTAAACCTACTCCGATAAATATGCCGCTTTTAGTTTCGGAAAGATAAGAGTCTACGAATTGGAGGATGACTTCTGTGGTCTGGTTATGCCCTCCGAATCCCATTCGCACCTGATTCTCCATCAGATTGGAGAAGCCGAACCCACGTGCTATGGCAAATAAGATGGCAAGTATAGGGACAATGGCAAGCAAAGTGCTATAAGTCAGTGCAGAGGCATTGTTTACCAGTCTGTCCTTGGTGAAGCGGTTGATACATAGATAAATGGTTTTGATTATATTGTAGAGGGAAAAAGTCGTTTTGGTGACTTCATCCTCTGTAATACGCCAGATGTCGTATGTAAGGAATTTCCAAAGAGCAGTAATACGTTTATTCATAATCAATGAAGAATTAGGAATGAAGAATTATGAATATAGAACGGAGAACTCTATCAAATTGTTGTATCATGCAGAAATTCTTCATTCCTCATTCTCAGTTCTTAAATTTAAAAAAGCAGTCGGTCTGTAAGCCGGGTTCTGTTCTCTGTTTTCAGGAAGAATGCTTCATTATTCATTCAGCATTCTTCATTCAGCAAAGTGTCTGTCATTTATCTGAGCCGCATGTCACCATACAGGCTTTAGCGGTCTACCCTCCGACATGGAGCGAGCAGCTCTCATAGCGTCGGTTTACATGACCTTACAACTCCCAAGACGCACAGCCCTTGTGTCACCACAAGACTGGTAGGCTCTTACCCTACCTTCTCACCCTTACCCATGCCCAAGGACACCGGCGGTTATTTTCTTCTACGTTACTCTACCCTCGCGGACAGCTTTCTGTTAGGAAGTAGGATGCTCTATGTTGCCCGGACTTTCCTCATACGCCGAAGCGCAAGCGACAGACCGACCAACTGCTTTTGTCCGGCAAAGATACGATTTTTATGCCAGCAGACACAGAAACTTGTAGAGTTTTTGTGTAAGGGAGGGCTTTTTCCGTATCTTCTCCGTACTATCTCCGTACGATCTCCGTATCCGGTCCGTATCTTCTCCGTAGTTTCTCCGTACCTTCTCCATAGTTATAGATACGGACTTGATACGGACCTGGTACGGACCTGATACGGACCTGATACGGGGTAGATAACCTTCGGGGAGCTTCCATTTTTAAGCACTTTCTTAATATTCCTGAAAATATATAACCAAAATAGAAATAATTTCTAACTTTGCTAACACTTAATAACCCCCAAATCATTTTAGCTAATGAAGAAACTTATTCCTATCGTATCCCTGTTCCTTTTTGCTTCGTTGTATTCGGTAGCTTCGGAAATCGGAGACAGGACTATTCCTGCGGATGTTGCACAGTTGTCCGACAGCTTGAAGCGTCAGTATGCTCCTGATAAACGGGTAGCACTCTTTGATGTAGATTATTCCTTTTCCGGTAAAAATGTAATGTTACGTGGTGTGACTACTTCGGCCGAGGCGAAAGCTGCATTACTGAACGGGCTGTCGAAAGCTGACTATCAAGTAATGGACTGCTTACAGGTATTGCCGGATGAGGCTGCACTGGAAGGAAAAACTTATGGTATCATAAATGTATCGGTGTCCAATCTTAGGGTTGATCCTGACTTCTCATCCGAAATGATGACTCAGGGATTGATGGGAATGCCTGTCCGCGTATTACAGCACGACGGTTGGTATCGCATTCAGACACCGGATAATTATATCGCTTGGGTACATCGTGTAGGTATTCATCCGGTAACGAAAGAAGAACTTCATGCCTGGAACACAGCAGAGAAGATTGTGGTGACTTCTCATTATGGTTTTGTGTATTCTGAGCCAAATCAGGCTTCGCAGACTGTTTCGGATGTAGTTGCAGGCAATCGCTTGAAGTGGGAGGGGACGAAAGGTGCATTCTATAAGGTTGCATATCCTGACGGGCGGACCGGTTATATTTCCAAATCTATCTCCATGCCGGAAAAGAAATGGCGTGCCGCTTTGAAACAGGATGCTGCCAGCATTATCCGCACAGCACATACGCTGATGGGAGTTCCGTATCTTTGGGCGGGCACTTCTTCCAAAGGGATAGATTGCAGTGGTTTTATGCGCACTATTCTTTTTATTCATGATATCATCATTCCCCGGGATGCTTCACAGCAAGCGTATGTAGGCGAGCATATTGATATCACTCCTGATTTCAGCAACCTGCAACCGGGCGACTTGATCTTCTTCGGACGTAAAGCTACAGCAGATCGTAAAGAACGTGTGGTGCATGTAGGAATGTATATTGGTAACAAACGTTTCATTCACTCGCAAGGTGATGTACATGTCAGCAGTTTTGATTCTGCCGATGAACTTTTTGATGAATATAATCTCGGACGCCTTCTGTTTGCTACGCGCGTGTTACCTTATATAAATAAGGAAGCATCCTTGAATACTACGGAAACGAATCCTTACTATAAATAATAAAGTTATGAACTACAAGCTACAAGCTACAAGTAGCAATGCTTTCATTCTGCAAAGCTCTTGTAGCCTGTAGCTCCGTAGCTCGTAGCTTCTAACTTAAAAACAAATATTATGCAAAACAGAAGAGATTTCCTGAAAACAGCTGCTTTTGCCGCATTGGGTTCCGGTGTGGTTATCCATGATGTGTTTGGAGGAGAAAGTGCTCCGAAGCTGTTCAATATCAATAAAAGTGGTGTGAATGCCAGGATGAAATTGCGCTTCTTTCCATATGAGTTGAAGTTACGTCATGTTTTTACAGTGGCTACTTACTCACGCACTACCACTCCTGATGTGCAAGTAGAGATTGAATATGATGGTGTTATCGGTTATGGTGAAGCTTCCATGCCGCCTTATTTACAGAAAGAACTGGGTACGATGGAAAGTGTACTGGCTTTCCTGAAAAAAGTTCAGGATATCATCGGACAGTTTCCCGATCCTTTCCAATTGGAGGATATTCTCGCTTATGTAGATAAGCTTTCACCGGGAGATGCCGCCGCTAAAGCTGCTGTAGATATTGCTTTGCACGATCTTGTGGGCAAATTGCTGAGAGCTCCGTGGTATAAGATATGGGGATTGGATAAGGAAAAAGCTCCTTCGACCACTTTTACCATTGGTATCGATACGCCGGATGTAGTACGAGAAAAAACAAGAGAATGCGCCGGGCAATTCAATATTCTCAAAGTAAAGCTGGGGCGTGAAAATGATAAAGAAATGATCGAAACAATCCGTTCGGTGACCGACCTGCCTATTGCTGTCGATGCTAATCAGGGTTGGACGGACAAGCATTATGCCATTGATATGATACATTGGCTGAAAGAAAAAGGGATTGTCATGATTGAGCAGCCGATGTCTAAAACCCAGTTGGATGATATTGCCTGGGTGACACAACAAAGTCCGTTACCTATCTTTGCTGATGAATCTTTGCAGCGTTTGAGTGATGTGGCTGGTCTGAAGGGTGCATTTCATGGCATCAATATCAAGTTGATGAAATGTACCGGTATGCGTGAAGGCTGGAAGATGGTGACATTAGCACGTGCTTTGGGTATGAAAGTGATGGTGGGCTGTATGACGGAAACATCCTGTGCTTGCTCTGCTGCTGCCCAGTTTTCTCCTGCGGTTGACTTTGCTGACCTGGATGGCAATCTGCTTATCGCCAACGACCGTTTCAGGGGAATGGAGGTCGTAAAGGGCAAGATCACGTTACCTGATTTGCCTGGTATCGGGGTTGTGAAACTGTAAGTATCCTGAATCGTAATTCAATTTCCGTTCTCAATTATCATCTATAAATTAGCTTATTATGAAAAAAGTATTGTATGCTGCTGCCTTGCTTTTCCTTGTAACTGCCTGTACCCCAAAAACGGAAAGCAAGCCCTATGCCTGGGAAGACGACCTGCACCAACGCCTCCTCACGGATTTCTCTCGTACGGAAGATGAAGTGAAAGATTACATTCGTAAGTATATCCCTGATGTTTCCGATGAGCAAATGCGCCAATGGGAAGCCTCCAAAGCCTTGGAGTGTATGATTCTGAACGGTGAGAGGCGTTATTTCCGTAATGCCGCACCTAATTTATTTCGTGTAGACTCTGCCTGTTACAAGATAAAGGCTGCCAAAGATGGCGTCTCCCTCAGTAGCAGTGAAAAAGTGAATATGGAGAATCTGCCCGAAGTCATTGCAAGTGTGAAAAAGAGTGGTAATCCTATCACTGCTCCCAAACGAATGCGAGTCATCTATACGCTCACGGTAGACAGTAATGCCGTTCCTGCCGGAGAGCTTATCCGCTGCTGGCTTCCTTACCCACGTACCGACCAGTCGCGTCAGCAAGATGTAAAATTCATCTCTGCCAGCGAATCCAAGTATACTTTATCTCCACAGGATTGCCTTCATAGCACTCTCTATATGGAAAAGCGTGCAGTGCAAGATCAGCCAACCGTATTCTCTGAAAGTTTCGAGTATACAGCTAATGCTGAATGGCATAATCTGAAACCGGAAGATATTCAGCCTTATGATACAGCTTCTTTTATATATAAGGAATATACCGCTGAACGTGAGAAGCATATCATTTTCTCACCACGTATGTGCGAACTTGCTGCCAAATTGACAGCTGGGGAAACTAATCCTTTGTTGAAAGCTAAACGTATCTTCCGTTGGGTGAATGATAACTTCCCCTGGGCTTCTGCCCGGGAATACTCTACTATAGAGAATATTCCCGAATACGTATTAGATAACCATAAGGGTGATTGCGGTCAGGTTAGTCTGCTGTTTATTACACTTTGTCGTATCAGTGGTATTCCTGCCCATTTTCAGAGTGGTTTTATGATGCATCCTAAGGCATGGAACTTGCACGACTGGGCGGAAATCTATTTTGAAGGCATTGGTTGGGTTCCTGTAGACCAATCATTTGGCATCCCTGCTTTTGCCCGCAATGCGGATGAAGAATATTTCTTCCTGGGTGGTATCGACTCTTGGCGTATGATAGTGAATAGTGATTATGGTATGCCGCTGGTGCCCGAGAAGAAATATCCTCGTAGTGAAACAGTGGATTTCCAGCGTGGTGAAGTGGAATGGGAGGGAGGTAACCTTTATTTTCCGAAGTGGGATTATCACATGGATATAGAATACCTTGATAATTAAGTAAATATCACCTCCTGAAAACAGATGATCTGTTAAGGGCAAACAGATGATGCGTTTGGGGTAAACAGATCATCTGTTTGCCTCTGACAGATCATCTGTTTTTATTGAATAGACGGTCTGTTTCTTATTAACACCTATCTGCCTTATTTTCACGTCAGTAAACGTGCATAAATGTAAAATTGTCAGGCTCTGCCGTTAACCGCTGTTAAGCCCTAAAAGTTCACTGTTAAAAGAGAACAAAAAAGAGTGACAAGCGGAATAAGTGAACGATTTTTGTCGTTATTTTAACGTCGAAATGTTAAACAAAACTTGAATATTAACAATTAAAAGAATAGAAAATTAGTATGAAACAGACAACAAAAAACATTCTCGGGGTTGCAGCTATCGTACTTCTCAGCTCAGGAGTAGCAGGTTTAACCACCTATAAGATGCTGCAAAAAAATATGCCTGCTGATAGTACCAGTGCATTCAATGAAATGTTCCAGCAAAATCCGAACGTACGTTTGGCCTCTTATAATGCCGTTGATGCGCAACCTGTAGATTTGACGCAAGCAGCAGAAAATTCAGTTCACGCTGTGGTGCATATTCGTTCTACTCAGACTTCCAAAGTTCAGGAAGTAGAAGTTAGAGATCCGTTCTCTGATTTCTTCGGTGAATTTTTCGGTGGTCGGGGCGGTACGCAAAGACGTCAGGTACAGACCCCTGAACGTACAGGTTTTGGTTCCGGCGTTATCATCTCTAAAGATGGATATATCGTAACGAACAATCACGTAATTGCAGGTGCAGATGAAATCAGTGTGACGCTGAATGACAATCGTCAGTTTAAAGGACGTATTATTGGTACGGATGAAGAGACAGACTTGGCTCTAATCAAGATAGAAGGTGATGATTTTCCGACTATTCCGGTAGGTGATTCTGATGCACTGAAAGTTGGTGAATGGGTGCTTGCTGTAGGTAATCCGTTTAATCTGACTTCTACGGTGACTGCGGGTATTGTCAGTGCTAAAGCACGCTCTTTAGGCATGGGGCAGCAAACTGGTAAGCAGAGTATCGAGTCGTATATTCAGACTGATGCTGCAATTAATCAAGGTAATAGTGGCGGTGCATTGGTAAATGCTCAAGGTGAATTGATTGGTATCAACGCTGCTCTTTTCTCTCCGACTGGATCAAATACAGGTTATGGTTTTGCCATTCCTACCAGTATTATGAAGAAAGTAGTTGCTGATTTGAAGCAGTTCGGTACGGTACAACGTGTGAAATTGGGTGTGAGTGTAACAGCACTTACTGAAGAGCCGGGCGACACACAGGTTGCTGATAAAGCTGGTAAGAAGTTGAGTGATATAAAGAAAGAAGCCAGAGAAAAATATGGTGTTATTGATGGTCTTTGGGTACGTGAAATCGTAGAGGGTAGTTCTGCTTCAGGTTCTGATATTAAAGTTGATGATGTAATCATTGGCATGGATGGTAAGGCTATTCATAAATTTGCCGACTTGCAGGAAATTTTAGCAAAACATCGTCCGGGAGATAAGGTACAAGTGAAAGTGATGCGTGATAAGAAAGAAAAGAATATAGAAGTTACGCTGAAGAATGAACAAGGTACTACGAAGATTGTGAAGAATGCCGATATGGATATTCTTGGTGCCGCATTCCGCCCTGTACCCGATGAATTGAAGAAACAATTGAATCTGGGTTATGGTCTTGAAGTAACAGGTGTTAGCAATGGTAAGATGGCAGAAGGCGGCGTCCGTAAAGGTTTCATTATCCTAAAAGTGAATAATATACCGATGAAGACCGTGGAAGACTTGGAGAAAGTGATGAAAGAAGCTGCTAAGACTCAGGAACAGGTTCTGTTTATTACAGGTATGTTCCCCTCTGGAAAACGTGGCAGCTATGCAGTAAGTGTAGCTCAGGATTAATGGCTGGCATTGCTACATTGTAGATTGTACATGTGAATAGGTAAGAAGATTGTAATATTAGCTAACAAAGAAGAAAAAGGGTGTCGACAACTAACTTGTCGGCATTCTTTTTGTTTATATTGTATAGTGAATAAGATAAAAAAGTTAGGGCAAGTTTGCTTGTAACAAAATAATTTGTCGTAACTTTGCAACCCAAATCTGTTTTAGAAGAATGAGACAACTTAAGATTACAAAAAGTATCACTAACAGAGAGAGCGCTTCTCTTGACAAGTATTTGCAGG